>Ga0136553_1000027_pt1 | contig 54076 bp, 45 predicted proteins | sample AntRauTorckE5430_FD_101384 | JGI IMG/M metagenome (GOLD analysis project Ga0136553, IMG submission 101384) | Saline lake microbial communities from Rauer Islands, Antarctica - Metagenome Torckler E5 #430 | ecosystem: Environmental > Aquatic > Non-marine Saline and Alkaline > Saline | place... | reverse complement strand
GCGGGTGCCCTGGTCTCGTCCGTCGTCCAACTCAGCGGGTTGACTACGGCAATGTTGTTGACCTTATCACGGTAAGTAGGTTTGGGAACGAAATCTTCCCGGTAGGTGCGCCAGCTTACGAAGCAACCTGTTTGGGTAGCGTTCTCGCAAACGGGGATTGTGGTGTAGGCATCCACCGAAATCGGCATTCCAATAAGATAAGCAGCAACCAGTCGTTTGCCCAGCGGCTTGCCGTCGAAACGGTCTGACAATAATCGTTTAGCGTGAGTAGTTCCCTGGCTGTGGCTGGCGATGATGATGGGACGGTCGTCGTTCCAGGTTTTGAGGTAATGATCGAAGGCGGCAAGAACATCGTTGTAGGCGGTATCGAGAGCCTGTTGATTCACGGTACGCCCTTCCTTGTAGAAAACAGCAATGTTGGCCTGGCGGTAACGAGGGGCGAAAACCCTACCGGCCGCGTTAAAGATGGATGCCTGGTTGAGCATAGCCAGTTCATCTACAGACTGATTCAACTTTTCGTCGGCGAGATTAGCATTCCATAGGTTATTGCCTTTGACAGCCTTCCGGTAGATAGTAGGGTGGAGATAGAAGATGTCTGCCGAGGCCGTGGACTGGAGATTTTTTAGCTCCGTTCCTGGCGTTCGGTCCGCTTCATCTTCAGCGAAAGGTGAAGCCGCCCAGTTTTGAGGCAAGTCGTAATCAGGGACTGGTGGTACCGGAAAGAAATTACTTTGGGGTAAAGAAGGGATGCTTCCGCAGGCCGTGAGTAAGAATAGAGTTAGGAAGAAAAGTACGCTACGCATCGGGCCGAAGTTTTACTGGCTGGCACGGTCGGCTTGTAACAGATATACGATACCGATACAGACTAAGCCTAATATTAAAAGTATCATAAGGGTGTAATTAAGGTTAAGGTTACATTAATAACGGAGGGCTCGCTAAAAAAGTTCCTCAATTAAAAACTTGTTAAGATTTCGGGACGGATTCTCCGCTCCTTGATCCTTGCTTTGCCCTTACGGCAGCACACCGATAGTAGTAGTTAGAATTTAGGACGAGAGAAACAATCCTCTCAGCTAAATTCTAACTACTAACTCCTAAAGGTCTCGTTTTGAGGCCGACTAAAAATTCGGATTAACAACCTGATTCTAGTTGGTCACTAAAGTCCCCACCTGCTCGCCAAATATGATGCGCCGCAGGTTGGTAGGCTCATTGATGTCAAAAACAATGATCGGCAAGTTGTTTTCGGCGCAGAGGGCGAAGGCCGCCTGGTCCATTATTTTCAATCCTTTGTTCATTACTTCCTGGAAGGAAATCTGATCATACTTCGTCGCGGTCGGGTCTTTTTCGGGATCGGCGGAATAAATACCGTCTACGCGGGTGGCCTTCAGCACAATGTCGGCCTTGATCTCGTTGGCGCGCAGGGCAGCGGCGCTGTCGGTCGTGAAGTAAGGGTTTCCAGTGCCGGCGCTGAAGATAACCACGCGGCCCTTCTCTAGGTGGCGAACGGCGCGACGGCGGATGTATGGCTCAGCAATCTGCTCCATTTTGATGGCCGAAATCAGGCGTGTATACACGCCGTGGGTTTCCATCATGCTTTGCAGTGCCATGCCGTTGATGACCGTAGCGAGCATGCCCATATAATCACCCTGGGTGCGCTCCACGCCAGATTCGGCGGCAGAAAGGCCACGGAAAATATTGCCGCCACCAATCACTACGGCCACCTCTACGCCGATGTCGATAAGTTCCTTTATTTGCTTCGTGTAGTAGGTGAGCATTTTGGAGTCGATGCCGTACTGTTGGTCGCCCATTAGGGTCTCACCACTCAGTTTTAGCATTACGCGACGGTACTTAAGAGCCATTTTGAGGAGGGATTTTTGTGCCGCTAAATTCCGGCAGCGCTAAGATAGAAGGATAGTTGTAATTGTAGGACGGTAACGGTGCCTTCCTGTCATTATTCACATGGGCGCGGTCGCCGGTGCAGGGTAGGTTGAACGGCAAAGTAGCATATCCCATGACATACCTTCCCAACCTAAACCACCGTTATAACCATTCAAATAAATCCCTCCGCCATCGCCCGTTTCCTCTACTTCGCCCTTCCCTGCCTGCTCCTAATCTCCGCCTGTAAGCGGGACATCAACGGCGACCGCCTCTTCGAAGTCCCCTACCCCATTGTAGACTTTATTGTCCCTGCCGGCGTGCCAAGCTTTCAAACCTTCGTCGTTGCGCAAAATAGCGTCCCCACGGGCGTCGTGGAAGCTATGCGTCTGGCCAGCGTTACGGCCGATGAGGTCGACGTTTACGGAGGCCTCCGCGCCCGGGTAGTTTCCCTGACCGGCGAAGACTTCGGTGAGATCGAGCGTATCGAACTCCGCGCATGCCCCGTCGGCACTTCCGGAGGCTGCGATCAGGCAACGATCATGTTCAGCCAGAGCGACCTCTTCCGCCGCCGCCAACAATCCGTGGACCTCAGCCCTCAACTATTGAACTTTAAGGACCTCTTCCTCGGCAACGATAACGTCAGGATAGAGCTCGTTTTCCGTCCCGGTTCCACGACCTCGCGTACGATTGAGGCAAGGTTGGAGTGGGCGGGGGTTGCGTTTGGAAACGTTGAGTAGACGGCTTCGCCTTTTAGACAGCTTCGCCTTTTAGACGCTGCGCTTTTAGGCTGCCGCACGGCTTTAGCACCACCTAAAAGCGAAGCGTCTAAAAGGGCGCAGCCCGTCTAAAAGCACAGCGTCTAAAAGGGCGCAGCCCGTCTAAAAGCACAGCGTCTAAAAGGGCGCAGCCCGTCTAAAAGCACAGCGTCTAAAAGGGCACAGCCCGTCTAAAAGCACAGCGTCTAAAAGGGCACAGCCCGTCTAAAAGCACAGCGTCTAAAAGGGCACAGCCCGTCTAAAAGCACAACGTCTAAAAGGGCACAGCCCGTCTAAAAGCACAGCGTCTAAAAGGGCGCAGCCCGTCTAAAAGCACAGCGTCTAAAAGGGCACAGCCCGTCTAAAAGCACAACGTCTAAAAGGGCGCAGCCCGTCTAAAAGCACAGCGTCTAAAAGCACACAGCCCGTCTAAAAGCACAGCGTCTAAAAGGGCACAGCCCGTCTAAAAGCACAGCGTCTAAGTCTTCCGCTTCTTCTTCTTAGCCGCAGGAAACAAAATATTATTCAAAATCAACCGGTAGCCGGGGCTGTTGGGATGCAGGCTTAAGTCCGTTTCCGGATCGTTCACCAGGTGGCGATAATCAGCGGGGTCGTGGCCAGCGTAGAAGCTGAAAAAGCCCTCCCCGAAGTTGCCGTGTAGGTAGCGCGCTTCGTCCCCTGCTTTGTTTTCGCCAAGAATGAGGGCGCTAGATTTGATGTGCTCCTTCCGGAAGGCCGTCGTCTGGCCCATGAAGCCCTTTACCGAACGGGTATGGTTCTGTGTCAGCATCGTCGGAACGGGATCCCACTTGGCGCTAAATTCAAAGAGGCTAAAGTAGTCTTCCTTCTGCCGTATGGAGCGGGGGTTGTGATCAATGCTACTGAATTCGTATTCGAGCGCATTGCGCTGCAGCTTGAAGTTTTCGAAAACGAAAGTCTTGCTAAAGTCCAGCTTACTCTGTGCATCCGGGTCGATTGGATCACCGTCGTAATACTGGGCGCAGATATCGACGCCGTCGGCTGCGAGGGCGATGTCGTAACTGTCCGTTGCTGAGCACATGGCGAACATAAAGCCACCGCCGCCTACAAATTCGCGGACCTTTTTCACCACCGCGAGTTTAAGCTGGCTTACTTTCTCGAAGTCATTCTCCGCGGCCAGTTTTTCCTGGTAGGCTACCTGACGGCGGTACCAATCAGCCGTATGGAAGCTGCGGTAGAAACGGCCGAACTGGCCGGTAAAATCTTCGTGGTGGAGGTGTAGCCAGTCGTATTCGGCCAGTCTATCGCCGAGTACTTCGTTGTCGTAGACGGTTTCGTAAGGGATTTCGGCGTAGGCAAGTACGAGTGTTACCGCGTCGTCCCAGGGTTGCACCTTGGTCCCTTCGCGAAAGTTAAACTCTGGCGTATAAACCGCTATTTTGGGTGCTTTCTCCAGCTTCATCGCGTCCATATTTTTCTCCGGATTGGAGATGTCGGCCAGGATGGAGTTGAATTTCGCGTCGGGAATTACCTCGTACTTCACGCCGCGGGTCAGGCACTCCCGTTCGAAGGCGCGGCTGTGCTGGAAGGCAAAGCTTCCACCCCGGTAGTTGAGCAACCACCAAGCGTCGATCTGGTTGTCGAGAACCCAGTAGCATATACCGTAGGCTTTTAAGTGGTCGGTCTGCTTGTCGTCCATCGGGATGAGGATCGTACTGGCCTTCAATGTGCTGCCGAAGGTGCAGATGAGTAGGATTAGAAGCAGTGATAGTTTGCGTAAAGTCATTCGTTTGGGGCTGTATTTATTCTTGTCTAAACGTAACGTGTTGAGGTTGGTTTTAGGTGTACGGTTGTTCTACGATCACTCCACCACCAACCGCTGCCCCAAGCCAACAGCCCGGCCACCAGTATTCAAGCCCTGCACGAAGTAGAGACCAGCCTTTAAACCGTCCAATGGCACCTGCGTCCGCGCCCCGGTACTTTTTATCCGGCTCAGCTCCCGGCCAGTAACATCATAAATACGGTAAGCCGCAGCCTTCCCCTCCACGGTAGTATTCCTCGAAGCTGGGTTTGGGTAAATCTTCAACAGTTCCTCCCCAGCAAACGGCGCGCGGGCAGAGACGGCTTTCTCCACCTGGAAATCCCAGATCCCCCGGCCGTAGGTACCGAAGCGGGCTAGATTCTCCTCGTCGATAAATTCCACGGAGGTGTAGCGTTGGGTTGGGGCGAACTGGCCGGAGAGATCATACCAACGCTCATCGGCCGTGACGTACACGAAGGGGCCGGCCTCGGTGGCGGCAAAGAGCAGGGTCTCCGCCTGGTTGCTCGCCAGGCCGATCACCGTTGTCGGCGGTAGGCCATCACTGAGGGGTTCGAAGTTTTCGCCGCCATCGGTGGAGCGCCAGACGGCGGGGTTATTGTAGCCAGAGCCCGCCAGCCAGACGGTCTCCGGCTCCGTGCGGGAAGCATGGATTGCCTGACCGTAGAGGTACCAGCCTTCGGGCAAAAAGTTGAGGGTCTCCGCCCAGGTATCACCCCGATCGTTGGAGGCGAAGAAGCGGCCGCGTTCGGTAGCGACGTAAAAGCGATCCGGATTTAGCGGAGAATAGTTCATGGCGGAGATGTTTCCGGCCGCTGATTCCAGAAAATCGTAGGGTTTGTTCTCGCCCACCAACTCGCCGTAGGTTCCGCCGAGGATGTTGCGGTCCATCGTTACTTCGATCAGGTAAGAACCCGGCTCATCGTCGATGGCACTACCTCCTCCGACGTAAAATTTCGTACCCGCTCCAGGAGGCGCCATCGAGGGCGCAATCCAAAGAAACTCATCTTCACTTTCGATCTCGAAACTCGACCACTGGTCCGTACCGTTCAGCAGGTTGTAAAAGGCGTAAGTCGTTCCGAAGGGGTAATGACAGAAGATTACCTGCCCATCGTCGCCAAATTCGAGGTGACCGTAGTCTCCGCTGATGTGCTGATAACCGCCGAGAATCTCCCGGTCTCCAGCCTCACTTTGTTCAAAAAATTGCACTCCCTGATCCTGTGACCCCGCAAAAATCATCGTTGGCTCTTCCGGGTTGGTACGCACGTCGTAGTACTGCGAGACGTTGAGGCCTTCGTTGGCGACGTTGTACCAGAGGCTGTCCGATTCCTCAAGCCTGTTCAGGCCGCCGTGGCTGCTGACGAGAACGCGCGGCGTGCCGTCGGCTTCCGTAATCTCGGTCAGGTTCATGATGTCGGCGTGGACGTACTTCGTGATGTCGGCGTAGTAATCATACCAGCGGTTGGGCTGTTTGAAGCTTTCGCCGCCGTCATAGCTAACGAACAGTTCTACGGCGCCGAAGGCGACGAAGTCGGGATTCGTGGGTCTCACGTAAATCGGCTGGTTGCTCCAGGGACGGGTTTCTAGCACGGGCAACTCCGTCCAGTCCACACCGTCGTTATTACTACGGAAGAGTTGGTTGTCGGCCTGAAGGTAGATTCTTAAACTGTCGGTGCCCGGCTGCACCGCAGCGGCTACCCGGCAGCGGAAAAAGTCTTCGGTAGTGACGGACTCGTTGGCGACAAATTCATAGACGTAGTCGTCGCCGTCCACTTTCATTTCGTAGAGGTTCACCTGCGGGGTGGTGTACATTTTCTTCATCACCACGAAGGTGCGGCCGGTGCCGGGGGCGTGGTGGAGGTGGGTCATTTGCTGCACGATGCCGCCGACCCGCGTCGGGGGCTGGTTCACTTCTTCGTAGCTCACGCCGCCGTCGGTAGAGCGGAAGACCTTGTAGATACCGCCGTTAATCGAGAGCGTGGTCAGCATCGTACTGGCGGCCAAAGTGGCGCTGAAGGCGTTGGAAATATCATCGCCGTTTACCGGTCCGTCTTCGTTGCTGACCGTAGCATATTCCCAGCTCTGCCCGTCGTCGGCGGAGTACATGGGGCGGCGGCCGGCGTAAGCAATCAGGTTACGGCCCTCCGGCGTGGGCGCGAAACCGAGGTAGCGGGCGTCGAATTCGATGTCGTGCTGCACCAGTTTCCATTCTTCTTTTTCGTAGTCCATTTCCCAGATGGAGCCACCGTCGGCCAGAACGAAGAGGCGGTTGAAATCCAGCGGGTCTTGGGCTACCTCGTGGACGGAGCCTGCGGTAAACTTACTGCCCCGCTCGAACCATTCGCCTACAATAAGACCGTCGGCAAAGGTTTCCACGCTCTTTTCGCGCGGTCCGTTCTTGCGTTTCTGGTGGCGGGCCATGGCGTTGCGGGCTTCCAGTTTGTGCCAGTCTGTACCGGGGGCGGTGGCGTGTAGTCGTTCTTCCCAGGCTTCACGGGCCGTCTCCTTCCGTTCACCGTCGGCCTCGCCGTTCATGCTTATGGCGGTGGGTAGCGGGTTAGGCACTACGGCTTTTCCGGCGCGGTCGCAGGTGCAAAATAGGAGTAAAAGAGCAAAGAGGGTTAGGGAAAGTCTCATACTGAACGGTGGGTATGTGTGTTATGCGAAGTTAAGTTATTTTAAGTCAAGGTTGGTGTCGGGCGCGCGACGGGCTTGTCTAACTCGCCAGTCGAATTATTTTTCGCTCAAGCCCTTCTAAGAGATCATGAACTAGCAGCGAATCAATAAACCGCCCGACTACCTTAATCATATCGTTGCGAAAAAGTTCGCCCTAGTTGACCGAACTCGACAGGCGAACTTTTTTGTTTTCTATTTCAGCTATGTTTCTTCTTCAAAATAAAGTCTATGCAGTACAGCAAAGCTTTCGCTAAGGGACAGGGTATTATTAAAGTGCGATTCTTGAACTGGTGAATTTTGACTGCTGGTGAAGCAAAAAACGTAGACAACGCCGTAGTGTTGGCGAGGCTTTTTAACGAAGCCAGCGGTCAAAAGTCGCCGAGCAGGAAGCATGGTTTATTTATTTCACGTCCCTTAGGGGCTTTAGCAAAAAAGAATTCAACTGGCGAGTTCTACAGGAGCCCGTCAAAGCAAAATCACCCTCCGAATACAAAACACTTAGGAGCGCCAATTCAATAACTGTTCGATTTGCAGCTTGTCATCGCGGCCCTGCTCTTCGCCGATGAAAACCTTACATAGCTACGGCTATGGAGGGTTTTCATCGACTCGATCAGCACCACGATGACTGCGCTTCAATCAGGACAGTTATTGAATTGGCGTTCCTAAACATCAATTTCCGCCGCTTTAGATTTCAACCAACTCCAAATCACCAATACATTCACAAAATAAACCCTGTGCGCGTTCAAAAATGAATAGAAGCAGCCACAGGTCCTGAAAAATTAAATGTGGTAAAATACATTTATACATTCAATAATTATTTAATTATTAACACTTAAGCATTTTAAATATTATATATTCACTCATCGGCATACCTTTACCATTGTACGGGTAGTGTTGCATTATTCACCGTTCTCAACCATTCTGCTTTATGCACCACACCACACCACGCCAAAGAAAGTGTAGTTGGCTCAATAACACCACATTCCCTTTAGCTTTCACGCTCCTTTTGCTCGCCTTTTTCACCAGCAACGCATTACAGGCTCAAAATCTCCCCACTTCCCCGTACGTTAGCATCACCCAACAATGTGGTGTAATGGTGGCCGATGCCTTCAGCCCCATATTCTTGCGAAACAGTGCGGAATGCTACATCGCCGTGAACGAAACCCTTTCTACTTACCACTCCGACCAATTATCCGTCACCGATCAATTTGGTGGTAAGTACAGAGCCGTTTTCTACAAGCAAGATCAGTACTTCCACCTATCTGATTTGCCTCTTGGACGAGACTTTTCAGTTACCTACCTGAATGGGTGTGGGAAAGAAGCATTACTTGGACATTTCAATTGCTACGGTTCACCCCGCCGGCTTAGCATCATCTGACAAAGACCCTGACTGTTGTCTTGACCGGACCGAAATGTCATACATCTCCCGCGCGTTTGACGCAGGGGTTCCACTGGTTAATTTGATTCCACCTGTTTCATCACAACTAAACCTCCAGGTAGATGACCTGGAAGATTTAGGTTTGCCCGCAGGCATCTATCTGGTTCATGGAACTCACGACAACTCACCAATCATCCGTAAGATTCACCTAAACAGATAACCAATGAACTATCGAAACCTTTTTATACTCTGCCTCGCGGGTTGTTGCCTCTTCTCTAGTGGCTGCATAGATGACGACGACCAAGGGGGCCCAACCACCCCCACCGAACCATTTACCTGCGCCCTCGGGTTCGATGTAAACGCAGCCGATGAGGAGTGCAACTGCCCCGAACCGAAAGTAAGCATCGGGGATGAAACATGCCGCGAACTCGAACCAGGAGAATTCTATTCTGACATGGAGGGCTGCCTCCTTGATATCGGTATGATCTTTTACTTTGAGAGTGATACCATTGTAAATGGCTGCTGCCGAAGAATGCAAATTGAATACTCAAGGTATAATGTATCCAGTACGCTTTACACTCCATCATCTGGAAGGCAGACCAGGCTAGAAAACGGAATGGATAGTATCGCTTTTGAAGGTGGTGGGGGGAAATATTTCGTACCAGACCCTACCGGAGGCGAGTTTGATTTACAAACCCGTTTTAGAGGTGTATTTATTGATGAATTCACCATTGAGGGTACGTTTGAGTGGGGCCCAGCATTCGATCAGCAGATTGTAGTTTTAACTCACCCTGGAATTTTCCGGCGGCGAGTTGAATAAGGCGGACGCAAATGTTTAAACGATAGCGTGCTTCCGGGAGAGATCCCGGAAGCACGCTTTTCCATTCAGTCACCATTCAATATCCAGCATTAACACACCTAAACAAATAGCCATGAAATACATTGTTCAACCCTTTTTCATACTCTGCCTCGCGGGTTGTTGCCTCTTCTCTAGTAGCTGCATAGATGACGACAACCAAGGAGGTACAGGCACACCCACCGAACCATTTACCTGCGCCCTCGGGTTCGACGTAAACGCAGCCGATGAAGAGTGCAACTGCCCTGAACCGAAAGTACGCATCGGGGATCAAACATGCCGTGAACTCGAATTAGGAGAATTCTATTCAGATATGGAGGGCTGCCTCCTCGATATCGGTATGATTTTTTATTTCGAAGATGATACTGTTATAAACAACTGCTGCCGGACGATACAAATTGAATCTCCAAGGTCTAATGTATCCAGAACGCTTTACGGTCCGGCATTTGCAAGGCAGACCAGGCTTGAAAATGGAATGGACAGTATCGCTTTTGAAGCCGGTTCGGGAAAATATTTCGTACCAGACCCTACCGGAGGCGAGTTTGATTTAGAAACCCGTTTCAGAGGTGTATTTATTGATGAATTCACCATTGAAGGTACGTTTGAGTGGGGCCCGGCATTCGATCAGCAGATTGTAGTTGTAACTCACCCCGGAATTTTTCGGCGACGAGTTGAATAAGGCGGACGCAAATGTTTAAACGATAGCGTGCTTCCGGGAGTGGTCCCAGGAGCGCGCTTTTTTGTTTAAGATATGCTGTTACTCTTCCGAAGACCGGTGCTACCAACCCTGCTTGTGGACTGTTATATTGCACCTGCGTCAGCGCCCCTAAAAGTCATCAAACTGGATGTATGGTTAGCCCAACCCGCCCCGCTCCTCAACCATTCCACTGCACCCGCGTCAGCGCCCCACCGCCTCAGGCAGCCACGAAGTGAAAAACAATTTGTGTCACCCGTCTAAAATCCCTACATTTGCAGTAGGCCTATACTGATCCAACCGATGAAGAAAAAGCAAAAGGTAAACCGCAAGTACAACTTCCCCGACGCCGACCTCTACCAGATGTGCATGGACGCCATACGGCTGGCCAAGCGCGACCTGAAGCACTTCAAAGACTACAGCTACGACGGCAACCGCCTCAAAGGTTTTCACGCCCGCTGCCAGAAATTCGTCAACGTCCCCGACGACGATGAGCTGCTCGGCGATCAGATGGTCGTAACTGACAAAAAGTACGACGCCTCCGAAAAAGTCAGGCACGCCATCAACTCCGTTATGACCCGCGTACGCATGAAGTTCAGCAACCGCACCGGCCGCTACCGCAAGTTCGGCACCTCAAAAATTGGGGACATGACCGACGCCCAGCTTCTCTTCTGCGGCCGTCGCGTCATCCGCGTAGCCCGCACCCAGTGGGATTTCCTCACCGAAACCGGCCTCAGCGAAACCCACCTAAAGAAACTAGCCGACGCCTGCAAGGCCTTCGAAACAGCCATGAACATCCAGCAAGACAAGGTCGCCGACCGCGACATCGCCGTCGAGAGCCGCATCGACGTCGGCAACATCCTCTACGACGAAATGATCAAGGTCTGCGATATCGGCAAGGATATCTGGGGCGAGACGGACCGCACCAAGTACGATGCTTACTGTATTTATGACAGTAATAATGAGCAGAAGATTATCGCCAAAGGGTAGATGAACGAGCGAGAGGCTGTGCCCCGAGGGAGCCCGTTTAAAAGCGCATTTCTGCACGAGCATCAATAAAGTAAACGACGTAAATATCCCGTTTACCCAGCCCATCCTTACGGTCGCTGGCTAAAAAGCCAGTAAAAGTGTCTGAGGCCAGTCGAAAGTGAGTGTCGTCTCCAGCGGAATTCAGCGGCATGCCTGCGTTTTCAGGAATGGTAAACCGTCCCTCCACCCCTTCAACTCGGAAAGTGCTCACGATGTCGAAGCCGCCCACGCTGTACGTAGGGTCGTTGGTACTAAAGTAGATCGTACGGCCGTCGTTGGCTACGAAGGGGCAGATTTCGTCGTAAGGCCCGTTCACGTTAGGGCCGAGGTTTTGGGGTTCACCGAAGCGGCCGTTAGGCAGGCGTGGCATTCGGTAAAGATCCAGGCCTCCGTAACCACCACTGCGGTTACTCGCGAAGTAGACGGCGTCCGGAGCTCCGTAATAAGGCGTCATATCTCCAGTTTTAGCCGAGATCGGAACGCCAGCGTCCAACGTCATCATCTGGTTATCGTTGATGCGAAAAGTATCCATAAGGTAGCGGCCGTCAGTACCTGTGTTGCCGCGGTAGTAGTACAACCGCTGGCCGTCCGCACTGATGTCGATTAGGCTTTCCTGGGCGGTAGTATTAATGAAGCCGTTGAGAGAAGACGGTGTTCCCCAACCAGAATCATCGTTGCGGCTCACCACGATGTCGCTATGTACCCGACCGGTAACGATCTCCGGCCGAACAAGACTGAAGTATAGCCGACCAGCGCCAATAGGGCTTGGCACCGGCCCGAACTCGTCGTATTCAGAATTCACCCTCGGGCCCATATTCTCGGCCACCATCTGATCGGTGACGAAGCCGGCGCGAACGCCGTTGTCTACGTTCCGCAGGAGATTGACAACCGTTCGTCGTTCCGGACCCTCGTCACCCAAAGTGCGAAGGTAGCGCTTGTACTCAGTGGCCGCCCGCACGAAACGGTGCTGGGTATGATAGATCCGGCCAAGGTAGAACCAGATGAGAGGGTAGTTGTCTTTTTCTCGCTCGGCAAGGGCGAGGAGTCCTGATTCGGCGCTTAGCAGGTCGTTGGCGTGAAACTGGCTTACGCTGAGCAGTAGGCTGGATTCAGCGTCGCCCTCTATTCCTTTGATGGACTGGAGCGTTCGGATAGCACCGGGGTAATCTCCGGTGGTAAATTCTCGGTTTGCTCTGTCTAGTTTGTCCCGGCGTTGAGCTGAGAGGAGGAGAGGGATGGCTAGTAAAATAAAACACATCCAGTTTCGAATCCTGCGTAATTGTCTGTTATTCACTTAGAAGATAGCTGATATGGGTGTAAAATGGAGAAGCTAGTAACTTTTCCTTAGGGTAATCGACTTTGCTTAGGGACGCCGATTTAATAACTGTCCTGATTAGCTTCACTGCTAATACTACGGCAATCGTGGGTAATGATATTTCGCATTCCAGCAATCAATTTCCAAGGAACTTCTTGATGTTCATGTCGTAATCTAGAACTAATTTTCTTTGACTCTTCGCCAATAGCCATCAGCAACGTTTGGCACGCATTGAAAACCATTTGGCCATTTTTAGCCAATAGCTTTTCAGTGGTATACAATCTGATTTCCTCGATGGCCTCAAGCATCGTCAACGAATACGCAACGTTTTTAACACTACACATAAATCAAAGAGTCTTCAATGTCCAACTCAATGATAGGATTGATAAACTTACCGTTTACAACATCAACTTTCTCGATAGCGTAAAGCTCCTGAAAGTACTCGTTCAAATCGAAGGTTTCTCTCAGGCCAAACGAAGTGCCTTCCTCTTGATGAAACAAGGTATCAATATCAGACTCCTCGTGTTGAACACCTTTTGAATAGCTACCGAATAGAGCTAAACGGGCAATAGGAAATCGGCCTTGCAATTCTGCTTTGGCATTGGTTAGCTTATTTAAGGCATCTTCTTTCGTGTACATAGCAAATGCGTTTAAGTACTCACTAAACTAACAGAATTACCGACAGGTTGCGTACAGTAATTTACACCGTACTTCAAACATCAGTACGCCCATCATCAAACCCTTCCAAATAGTCCCCAATCCGGCGAAGGAAAGAGCCCCCCATCATGCCGTCCACCACGCGGTGGTCGTAGCTAAGAGACATAAACATCAGCTGGCGAATGGCGATCAGGTCTCCGTACTCGGTTTCAACTACGGCTGGTTTCTTGCGGATGGCGCCGACGGCCAGAATGGCGACCTGCGGCTGGTTGATGATCGGCGTACCCATTACGTTGCCAAACGTACCAACGTTGGTAAGGGTGAAGGTACCGCCCTGGACATCTTCGGGTTTCAGCTTGTTCTCGCGAGCGCGGTTGGCCAGGTCGTTAACCGTTTTGGTGAGGCCCATGAGGTTGAGCTGATCTGCGTTTTTGATAACGGGAACGATCAGGTTACCCGATGGTAAAGCGGCAGCCATACCGATGTTGATGTCGCCTTTCTGGATGATCTTGTCTCCGCTCACGGATACGTTCACGCCGGGGTAATCCCGGATGGCTTTCGCAACGGCTTCGATGAAGATGGGCGTGAAGGTGATATTCTGGCCGTGCTTCGCTTTGAACGGCCCCTTCACTTTGTTGCGCCAGTTCACGATGTCGGTCACGTCTACTTCAATAAAGCTAGTGACGTGGGGGCTGGTGGCTTTACTCATCACCATGTGGTCAGCGATAAGTTTGCGCATGCGACCCATTTCCACGATCTCGTCGTTACCGGATAGTACTGGTACTGGAGTTTGCTTGGGCTTTGCCCTCTCCCCCAGCCCCTCTCCCCGGGAGAGAGGAGACGTTACGGGCGATACATTCGTGGTAGGCATTGCAGCGGCCCCGTTCGTACCGTTCAGGAAGCTGTTATCCCGCCGTTTCAGGTAGGCCAGCATGTCGGCTTTGTTCACACGACCGTTTTTGCCGGAGCCGGGGACCTGGTCCAACTCAGCCTGAGTAATATGTTCAGCTTTGGCGATGGTGCGGACGAGCGGGCTGTAGAAACGTCCTTCGGAACTAGCTACTGTAGGGGTTGCAGGAGCCTTATTCGCTTCGCGACTTCCTCCGGGGGCCGGCGAGGTCGTAGGTTCAGACACCTGTTGAGGAGCAGGAGCCGTCGGAGCCTCGGGCTCAGGAGCAGGAGCTTCCTGCCCAACAGAGCCGCCGGTAGCCGGACTAGCCGCCACTTCAGCACCAGCTTCAGTCTCGATCAGAGCGATCACTTCACCTACGGCAATAGTAGCGTCTACATCAAAGAAAATTTTGATGATCGTTCCGTCTACTGGGCTGGGAACTTCACTGTCCACCTTATCCGTCGCGATTTCTAGAATGGTGTCGTCTACCTCTACGGTATCGCCCACCTGCTTCACCCAGCTAAGGATGGTAGCTTCTATAATGCTCTCACCCATCTTGGGCATGATCAGTTCTACTTGCGCCATAACGTTCGGTTTTAGCGGCTGGTCAGGCCTTTATTTGGTTTGGTGAGGCGAAATTACGGTTTTTCCCGGTGGGGATATCAAGTCAAGTAGTCAAGCCGTAAAATAGTACGTTAACTATGCGACTATTTGACTACTTTTTAACAAACCGTATCACCTCCATACCGGAAGCCCGCGCCACGCGCAGCAGGTAAATACCGGCGGGCATACCGCTGAGATTAGCCCGATCAGTGCCGGCGCGCAGCTCGCGCAGTACCCGGCCGTTGGCGTCCAGGAGGCTGATGCGATCACTACCAGCAAAGGCGCCACCGAAACGAATTTCGTCGTTCGCTGGATTGGGGTAGACGTTAAATTCCACAGCAGTGAACCTGACCAATACCGGGTCATAAAATACAGCAACACCATCTACATCAAGTTGCTGAAGACGATATACGTTATCTCCCTGAGCGGGCACTTCGTCGACAAATTCGTAAGCATTATTGCGCCCATTTACCGCTGGGACATTCCCCATGGTCGCCCAGCGGGCACCAGCGACAAGCCTTTCCACCAGAAAACGATCGTTGTTAACTTCCAATGATGTTTCCCAGTTCAGTAGCACGATCTTGCCGTTGGCTACGGCCGTGAATGACAGCAATTCCACGGGCAAAGGCGAGTTGTCTTCGTTGTTGGCGCAGGCCGAATTCGTCGCTCCAGTCATAGATACTGTAGAGTGCAACTGGTAACCACCATCAAGATTACCGTCAGGGCTGAGGGCTAAAGATTCCTGAACATTGGCTTCCGCACCGTAGCTAAGTTGCTGTAGGATCAGGCCTTCTGCGTCGCGCAGGATGATGATATCTCCGCCGTTGTTCAGGCCAATGAAGGTCGCGTTAACCACCGGGCAACCGGTAGACGTAGCCGAATTACTTCCTGCCATCAGTATCCCTTCTCCAGGGTTTATAGATGTCCCGGCGGGTACCACGATCGAAGAACCTGCTCCTTCTTCAATGGAGTAACCGGAAATATCCAACACCGTCAGTCCACGGTTATACAGTTCCACGAATTCATACTCGCCTGCGCTCGTATTTGGAGCAGCGTAAAATTCGTTGATCACAAGGTCTCCAACGGGTAAGCACAAATCAGCGGCAACCATGGCATCGATTACAATTTCATCGGCTCCGGAACAAGCTCCGCCGCTGATGGTAATATTGTACGCGCCTCCTTCCTCAAGGCCGGTCAGTAGGATTTTGCGCGTATTGGCTGCGCCCGTTCCACCTTCTTCAGTCGCGGGGTCATTACCGCCAACGGTAACCGAGATACTGCCCGTGGCGGAGATCGTCACCCCCGGCTCAGAGCCGAAGTAACGAATTTCAGCGCTTACCGCATCCGCATCCGCAGTGAAGTCGTCGCAGAAAAAGCGAACGGGCTCCACCGTCAGGTCACAGACAGATACGCAGGTGTTACTGGCTACGCTTCCGGTAACAGAATAGGCACAACTGCCGCCCGCATCGGTAAAAGTGACTTCGTAGCTGGTGCCTTCCGCTAGGTCGGGGCTACTCAGGTCGATGGTACCGTCGTTCGTAGTAGCAGGCTCGTCTCCGTTATTAGTGAACGCGCTTGCGGGGCTGCCGTCTACGAACAGAGCGAGGGCACCGTTGGCGTCTGAGCCGGAGTAGTTGAGGCTGAGGGTGTACTCATCCGCCATGCCGTTCGTGAAAGCGGCACATTCTGCAGTGGCCGAGGGACCAAAGGAACTCATCCCGCAAGGTAAGCTTGGATTACCAGCGGTAACTAAAAAATTGTCGAAGGCGAGAACGTCTTCGTTACTGTCGATGCGAAGTAAAAGACTCACGCTCTGTACAGCGTCGGGAATAACTACGCTTACGGACCCTTTATCCGTTACGCCCCCGGTAGTACCGTCGACCAGAACAACGGTTCCTTGCCCTGCGCCGTCGTACATCAGTTCATAGTTCACTTCGTCGCCACCGTTCAGCGCGTTAATATCGTAATCAAAAGAAAATAACGTTCCTGACTGGCCGGCGAGAGAAACTGGCCCAAAAGTTACGGTAGCAAAAGCGGATGTTCCATTATCTCCTTCGTCGTTTAGGTCCCGGATGTAGAGGTAGTCCCCCATCAGAGAGCTAAGCGTTATCGCCAAGTTTGGGTTAGACGATCCGCCGTCCCCCGTATCCATAGGTACGCCGTCATCCGGGTCGTCGTTGTTGTCAATAATCCCGAAAAAGCCGTCACTTAGGTTATCGAAAAACAGCACATCCGAAGAGATACCCATTTCGGGCATCGTTCCGTCAAAATCCATTGCGGCAACGGTTGTCTGGGCGCGGACGCTGGTGCAAAGCAGGGTAAGAAGCAAAGTAAGCAGTCCGGTAATGCGGTAAAGTCTGGTCATGACTACACTTATTTGGCTGCTTTTAAACTTAGTATCTGCGCCCTTTACTACGAAGTACTTTGGATACCTTCTTCGGCCGTAACTCTCCGCTAGATGCGCGAAAACGAAACGGGAAGACCGCTGTATTCGATCCGTCGTACAACAGCGTTCCTCTTTAAGAAAGCTTACGGTCATTCTGCAAATGGAGGCAGCGAAAAAAAAACTCTTCTGATAAGCAATAAGGGATGAGAAACCTGACATGGTTATTGTATTAGTTGCCCCAAATATCAGGTCAGGCACTGTTGATAGTCGTCTTTTACGCGTATGTAAACGAATATATTCGTTTATATACGCTTATGTACGAATATTTGTTTTCAACAAGCTGGTATTCAACTACTTACACCCCTATATTGCCGCAAATTTTATTTTGCTTACAATGCCTAAGCCGTCCGGCACAGCACTATCTACTACATTAGTGCCACTAAACCCCTAACTCCCGGGCAACAGCAATCATCTTAACTCGGGCAGCCTCCAACTCATTAGGAATCTCCCCATCCAGAATTGCTTCGCGGACGGCGTCTTTGATGAGGCCTACCTGCCGGCTGGGAGGGATATTGAAGGTCTCCATAATTATCTCACCAGTGATGGGCGGTTGCCAGTTCTTGAGTTGGTCTTTTTCCTCGATCTCAGTCATGCGGTCACGGAGGAGGACGTAATTATCCTGGTAGCGTTTGACCTTTTGAGGGTTCTTACTGGTAATATCGCTGGCGCAGAGGGTCATCAGGTCATCGATGTCTTCGCCTGCTTCGAAAAGAATACGGCGGATGGCGGAGTCGGAGATCTCCTCCTGGGTCAGGCTGATGGGGCGCTGGTGAAGTGAGACTAGTTTTTGGACGTACTTTAGTTTATCGTTCGGTAACCGCAAGCGACGGAAGATGCGAGGTACCATGTTGGCTCCGACGGCATCGTGGGCGTGGAAGGTCCAGCCGGCGGTAGCTTCCCAGCGTTTAGTTTTGGCCTTACCGATGTCGTGCAGTAGGGCGGCCCAGCGGAGCCAGAGTTCGGAGCTGCGTTCAGCAAGCTGATCCACTACCTGAATAGTGTGGAGGAAATTGTCTTTATGCTTGCGGCCGTTGCGGGCTTCGACGCCGCGAAGGGCGGCAAGTTCAGGGAGGACGTAATCTAGCAAACCGGTATCATCCATCAGCTTCAGCCCCACACTTGGGCGGGTCGAGAGCATGATCTTGTGCATCTCGGTGGCGATGCGCTCCCAGCTGATGATTTTGAGGCGCTCGCAGTATTCGCGCATGGCCGTCTTCGTACCGGGGTCGAGCTGGAAACCAAGCTGACTGGCGAAGCGGACGCCGCGCATCATCCGCAGTGGGTCGTCGGTGAAAGTCTTGGCGGGGTCGAGCGGGGTGATGAGACGTTTGGCTTCCAGATCTTCGAGGCCATTGAAGGGGTCGATGATGGTACCGTAGTCCTCCTCGTTGAGAGAGATGGCCAGGGCGTTGATGGTGAAGTCACGGCGGTTCTGGTCGTCGACCAGGGAGCCAGATTCCACCGTTGGCTTGCGGCTGTCGGAGCGGTAGGACTCCTTGCGGGCACCGACGAACTCAATTTCCAGGTCGCGGTGCTTGAGGGCTGCAGTACCGAACCGTTTGTATACGGTTACGCGGCTGCGGGGGTGAAGGCTGTCACCCACCCGTTTAGCGAGCTCAATACCACTACCAACGCAGACAATATCCAAGTCCTTGCTCGGCCGGGCGAGTAACCGATCACGTACGTAACCACCCACTACGTAGGTCAGGAAGCCCAGCTCAGCAGCGGCCTTGCTGATGACTTCGAAAATCTTTCGTTCGTTGTCGTGGATTTGGAAAATCATAGTTCGTAGAACGAAGATAAGACGGCTTAGGGGAATTGACTTTCGTTGTAACTCTCTAGCAATTATTAATCGCAAAGTTTACGGACGCTTAAAGGCCCTCAATGACTACGCTTCTGGCTTCGTGATTAAGGGCGCTTCGAGTTATTTAAACGGCTGGCCAGGGCCTCAAGGCGTACATTTCCCGAAGCGCAGTACAGGATAAAATAATCTGTTCCTACAGTACTGCTACGCGGTGAGCGCCTAGCTTCAATCTTCCGGATGTCCTGGTTACTCAGCCACGCTACCTACTACCGAGTCTTAGGCCGACGCCGCTTACCGCCGCGCCCCGACATCTGGTGCCCCTGCGTACCCATCCGCTGCGCCGCCTTAATCTGACCAGTTTGCTTCAAGGCTTTGTCCATCATATCAATCTGTTCGCGGATCTGAGGGATTTTGATATTGGCGTCCTGTGCTTTCTTGAGGTACTTCTTAGCGGCAACGAAGTTCTTCTTCTGGTACTCAATCTGTGCGAGTTGGAAGTGAAGAGTTGCTTTTTCGGTGGGGGTTGGGATATCTACCGTTTCCGCTTTACGAAGCCATTCTTCTCCTTCCTTTATGTCTTTACGGTTCAGGGCGATATTACCCCGCATCATATAATAGAAGGCGCGGTTCGCGCTGTAAAGCCATTCCGGCTTCAAGGTGAGGTTGAGGAGCTTTTCGGCACCGTCGAAATCCTGCAGTTGAACTTTCTGTGCGGCGGGAGCGACCGGCCCCAGAAAAATATAGCCAGCCAAAAGAGCCACGCCTGCAATCACGAAAAAAAGACCGTACCAGATACCGAGGGTAGCCCACAGGGCAATACCACCGAAAATACCAGCGGCGATGAGGGCAAAGCGGATGTACGGGGGAATGATGAACATAGTTGGTGCTTGTTTAGATAGGCAAAGATAAGGGCTTACAACAGCTTTTAGCATTTATTAGGCTGCCGCTGTTACTTACGGTAGCCTATTTAACGCTTAAAGCTAAACGCGCCGTCACTCCAGATCCGCCTGGTACTTCTTCTCCGCCCGTTTAGCGACAAAGACCGAAATCTCGTACAGGAAATACAGTGGTACGGCAATTAGTACCTGAGTAACAACGTCTGGCGGTGTAAGTAGACTAGCCATTACTAAGATGCCAATGAAGCTGTGCTTCCGGTATTTCCGCATGCTTTCCGCCGTGACGAGACCGAAACAAGCCAAAAAATGAATCAGTACCGGCAGTTCGAAAATCAGCGCAGCAGGCAGGGTGAACATCACCATAAAGCTGATGAGTGAGCCCATCGTCGGTTGGTTTACTGCACCTCCGACCTCAAAGCCCATCAGAAAATTGGTGCCAAAGGGTGCGATCACGTAATAGCCGAAGGAAATTCCGATGAAAAAAAGCAGTGAACACACGAAGATCACCCCGCGCGTAGCCACCTGCTCCTCTTTATGCAGCCCCGGCCGGACGAAAGACCAAACCTGGTAAAAAACGTAAGGGAAGGCAATCACGAACCCTCCAACAAACGACATCTTCACGGCAGTAATAAACTGTTCGCCAAATTGCGTTGCCTGGATTTTGACGTTTGGGCCGGTCATACACAGCGCCTCTCCAGTACCTATTTTACCAGAGAGCCAGCAGAAGAATTTATAACTTGGAAAGTCATCGTAATTCGTCCCAAACAGGATGTGCCGGAAGTACCATTCCTTGAAGACGAACAATACGACGCCGGCAAGAAAGATAGCGATTAGTGCTTTCAGTACGTGCCAGCGCAGTTCCTCAAGGTGGTCGATGAACGACATTTCCTTATCCTTTTCAGGAGGTTTGGGCTGGCCGTTTTCGTCCAGTTCCCAATCGTCTACATTATGTTGGTCTAGTGCCATTGCGCGAAGGTAATTCGTTAATTGTTTAGTTCTTTAACGCGCAGGAAGGATAGTCGTTGGTGGAGGAAGATATTTTAGGTTCTTGGCGCAGACGCAGGATGCATAATAACGTTGGACTAGCAGAAGAAACTTAGCCTCGGTCGAAGCCTAGCCACGTCGAGTTCCTAGGTCGCAGAGCGACTAAGCGCGCGGTATTTTGTTACTCCGCAGCCCAGGAACTCACCTTGAAAAGGCTCGACCGGAGTAATAACCGTCCTTTGTTACCATTCAACTTCCCTTGTACCTGCGGCCGTACGCCATCACGAAGTAACCGCAAAGTGAAAAGAATAACGAACTAAAAGACTAACTAGCTACCTTTGCCTCATGCTAAAAATCGGACTACTCGGCACCGGCCATCTCGGAAAAATCCACCTCAAGTGTATTCGTCTCGCCAAAGCGCGCTACAACCTGATCGGATTTTACGACGCCGACGCCGATACGGCGCGCCATGTGGCCGAAGAATTCCACCTTAAGGCCTACGACAGCCCCGAAGCGCTAATCGCCGCCAGTGAGGTAATAGATGTGGTCACCCCCACCCCAACCCACCACGCGATGGTGAAGCTGGCGCTACAAGGTGGTTGCCACGTTTTCGTCGAAAAACCACTCACCCGCACGCTGGAAGAAGCCAAAGAACTAATCGAACTGAGCCGTAAAACTGGCAAAGTAGTACAGGTAGGCCACGTGGAACGCTTCAACCCAGCCTTACTCGCCCTCGGCGACCTGAAGGTGAAGCCCTACTTCATCGAAGCACACCGCCTGGCTATGTTCAACCCCCGCGGCGTAGACGTGAGTGTGGTGCTTGACCTGATGATCCACGACCTCGACATTGTCCTGAAACTGGCCGATGATGAAGTGACGGAAGTGCACGCCAGCGGCGTCGCAGTGGTCTCCGACACCCCCGATATAGTAAACGCCCGCATCGAATTCAAAGGCGGCGCGGTGGCTAACCTCACGGCCTCCCGCATCAGCCTGAAGAACATGCGTAAGGTTCGCCTCTTCCAGCCCGACGCTTACATCAGCCTCGACCTGTTGGAAAAGAAATCCGAAATCGTCCGCTTATTTGAGCTAGACGCCAAGCTACCGGAAGAAGGTCAACAATTCCCGCTGGAGACCCCCAAAGGTCCGCGCATCATTCACGTTGACCAACCCGAAAGCGGTTCGGTAAATGCCATCCAGTTAGAGCTGGAAAGCCTTGCTGACAGCATAACTCAAGGGAAACCTGCTACCGTAAGCATCGAAGATGGCTACCGTGCGTTAGACCTAGCACACCGCATTACCGCGGCAGTAGAGGCTAACCAGCGTCGGTTACCTGATACTACGGTCTAATAATTAAGTTGGTATGAACGAGAACAATCCTGAATATCGAAAAACCCATTTCTTGGAAAGAAGGGTGGCGCTCCAAGAATGGTGTTTACCAAATATGATGATTTTACCCGTGATGAAATTGATACTTACTACATCGAAGACTCTTACCAGCAGACGTAGCGGTAAGCACCAGTTTATTGGAGGCTATAACCACAACGGGAACCGATCTCCCCTCCCCCCAGGAAAGGGGCCAAGAAAGGAAGGCCAAGCAAAACGAGCATTCACGCTCCTCCTCCTGGCTAGCTTAATCTTAACCCTTACCGGCTGCCCAGCAGACACCGACCTCGTACCAGCCTTCATCACCATCAATGGTTTTGACCTCCAAACACCCGACCAGGGAGAACCAACCTCTGACATCCCGGAAGTGTGGGTCTTCGCCGACGCAGAGTTTATCGGAGCGTTCGGCCTACCCGCGCGCATTCCCGTACCCAGGGCCGGCAGCACCCAGATGCGCTTCGAACCGGGTATACGCCAGAATGGGGTTAGCGCAGCACCCGAACCTTACGATTTCTACACGCCTGTAAACCTGACCCTTGACCTTTCCGCGGGTGAAACCATCGACGTTGGCACGCTACCGATCACCTACAAGCCGGAGGTGCGTTTTTCTATTTTTGAAACCTTTGAGCTGGGAGACGTACGGGCGTTCACCGACGTAATTAACGGGACGGGGACGCTGGCACCAACCCAGGAGCTTGTCCGCAGCGGCGACTTTAGCGGTAAGATCCGTGTTACGACCGACGATCCGGTGTTTGAGGTCGCCTCAGCGGAAAGCTTCTTTGACCTGACCGGAACGCGCCGCTACGTCTGGTTGGAAATGGACTTCCTCAGCGCTGCAGAGGGTCGCATCGGCGTAAGCGGTGATACCGGGCTGAGCAGCCAAAGTTTGTTCGACCCCGCCTTCCGGCCGCGTGAGCAGTGGACTAAAATTTACTTCAACATTACCAACATCATCGTTGATCTTCGGCTAGACCCGATCCAGATCAACCTGGCGGCCATTCTACCGCAGGGCCTCGAAGAAGGTGACCTCTATATCGACAACATTAAACTGATCCACTTCTAAGCTTGACTTCTTCACCCAGCACATACCCCAAAGGTTTACGACCCGATACGGCGCTCCGCCGGCGGCACGACCGGCGTGTATACATAGCAGCAGACTTCATCGCTGCGTGGCTGGCGTGGACGATCTTCTTCCTGATTCGCAGCGGGAGAGAAGGGCAGGTCGTTACGATCGAGAACCTCACGGGCGACAGCAATTACTTCTGGGGCAGCCTTTTCATCTCCCTTAGCTGGGTCTTGGGCTACGCGCTCTTTGATCAGTACCGGGATATTTACCGGCTCAGTCGTTTGCAAACGCTAGCGCAAACACTGTTGATTACGGCTGCGGGTGTCATAATTCTGTTTTTCACGGTACTGCTGGACGATATGGCGCCCGATTACCATGATTATTACCAGAATCTGCTCATTCTTCTCAGCCTACATTTCTCAATTACGGCGCTGTTCCGAATGGTGCTGCTTACCCGCGCCAGCCATCGATTGAAGCGGGGCGAAGTGGCCTTTAACACACTCATCATTGGCGGTAGTGCAGCGGCGCTGACTTTGTACCAAGAGATTCGCTCGCAACGGAAAGGGCTGGGGTACCGCTTCGTTGGCTTCGTCGATTCCAGGCAGAAGGCTCCGTTCCTACTCGCCGATGAACTTCCGTTGCTCGGGAACCTGCGCAGGCTCTCCTCCGTCATTGAGGAGCACAATATTGAAGAGGTGATCATCGCCATCGAGACGAGCCAGCACAACCGGCTGCGCGAACTGATGAACGTCCTCTTCGATTATGAAGACCGGCTACTCGTAAAGATCATCCCCGACATGTACGACATCATGCTCGGATCGGTAAAGATGGACCACGTTTTCGGAGCCGTTCTGATCGAAATCCACCAGAACATGATGCCGCGCTGGCAACGCTTCCTCAAGCGGCTAATGGACCTGAGCGTATCGGCCGTGATGCTAATCCTGCTCTCCCCGCTGCTGATCTACATCGCGGTACGGGTACGGTTATCAAGCCAAGGCCCGATCTTTTACCAGCAGGAGCGAATCGGGCTGAACGGTAACCCGTTCAGCATCATCAAGTTCCGCAGCATGTACACCGACGCCGAAGCCCGGGGCCCGCAGCTCAGCAGCGGCGGTACCGACGACCGCTGCACGCCGTGGGGCTGCCTGATGCGCAAATGGCGGCTAGATGAGTTACCGCAGTTCTGGAATGTGCTGCGTGGAGATATGTCACTGGTAGGCCCCCGCCCCGAGCGCCAGTACTACATCGACCTCATTAGTGCCCGAGCTCCGCACTATCGCCACCTACTGAAGGTTCGCCCTGGCATCACGAGTTGGGGACAGGTGAAGTACGGCTACGCGAGTAACGTGGATGAGATGATCCAGCGGCTAAAGTTTGATATTCTTTACATTGAGAACCGCTCTTTGCGGCTGGACCTTAAGATCCTGTTTTATACGGTTGTTGTGTTGGTGCAGGGAAAGGGAAAGTAGGAACGAGTGGTTGATGGCCAAACTCGACAGGTTAAGCGCAACTCGCCAATCAAATTCTTGATTTCCTAGTTGAGCTCAACCCCAAAACCTCCCATTGCACCAGCGCCCGCGCCCCCAAAACCTCCTTACCTTACCCACCAACCACTAAAATAAAGCACATGAACTGGGGAATAGACCTAGGCGGCACAAAAATAGAAGGCGTAATCCTCGATCCCGCAGGAAAAGTAATTGACCGCCGCCGCGTAGCCACCGAACGCGAGCACGGCTACGAGCACATCGTAAGCCGCATCGTCCTGTTGGTGGACCAGATGAAAGACGCCACCGGCCTGATCCCGGAGCGGATCGGCATCGGCACCCCCGGCACCATCGACCCGCCGACGGGGCTGATGAAAAACTCGAATACGACGGTCCTGAACGGCCAGTCACTAGGCAAGGACCTGGAAGCCGCCATCGGCGTGCCCCTAACCCTGGCCAACGATGCCAACTGCTTCGCCGTAGCCGAAACGCTGATGGGCTGCGTGCCGAAGCAAATGCCCGGCGCGAAAGTCGTCTTTGGCGTCATCCTCGGCACCGGTACGGGTGGTGGGCTGGTTGTCAGCGGACAAATACTAGGCGGCGCCCAGGGCATCGGCGGCGAGTGGGGCCATATGTTCCTCGACAATTCCGGCGGCTATTGCTACTGCGGCCGCATCGGTTGTGCTGAGCGCATTCTGGCCGGTCCGTCCATCGAAAAATATTACGCGGGAATTTCGGGCAGCAGCCTGACGGTAAAAGACATCGTTCCCCGCTACCGCGCTGGCAACGATCCGGCGGCAACGGCGGCCATGGAACGGTGGTTCCACTTTTTCGCCAAGGGCATCAGTACCATCATTAATGTAATCGACCCGGACGTGATCGTACTCGGCGGCGGACTCAGTAATATCGAGGAGCTTTACACAAAAGCCGTCCCGCAGGTCGTGGATCACCTGTTCAATCCACGGATGGACACGGTGTTTTTGAAGCCTGAGTTGGGAGATTCTGCGGGAGTTTTTGGGGCCGCGTTGTTGTAGTGACTGAATAGCGACAACACCATTCTCTCGTTGCCTTCGCGGTCAATTATTCGATTATTTTTTCTCCATATCAGAATACAACTGCCCGGCATTATAGGCCTTCAAAACGTACCGCACTGTGCCCGTAAGGTTCTTAGGCAGTTCCTTAAGCGGCCACCACTCTACATTCTCGAATTTCTTCAGCTCCTTGCTCTCGGGAGAACCTTTATAGTGGTAAGCCCGAAAATAAAGCACGATACGGTGCTCCTTATTGGAACGCTTATGAAGGACATGCACCAGCTCAAGATCACTCTTTTCAAGCTTAATGCCGGCCTCTTCCCAACTTTCGCGGATAAGGGTGCGGGCAGCGTATTCCTTACGCTCGATGGTACCCCCCACAAGAGAGTAGTTGCCGCCGTTAGGCTTGGTTTGCTTCAGGAGCAAGAGCCGACCGTGATTTTGTAGAATGAGGCGGGCTTTAAGGGAGACGGCGAATTTGGCCATTTATGCTGATGAATGTTCTGAAATGAAATAGAAGAGCCGGTCGAAAATAGTTACTTTTGTGGCGCAAACTTAGATAGTGCTTGTCTGGACTTTTCGATTCCGACCGCCAAACAAGCTCTTAACCCTAAATCAGGGTACCTTGTTTGGCGTGGCAAAATAGCCCAAGCTGGCATAACTGCGATGACATTCGTACTTTTAGCAACGACTAGCACCTGATTTAAACGGCGAAGACCCGAAACACTAAAGATTATTTATGCGGCACGACAGCGTTCTTTCCACCATCGGCCATACGCCACTCATCAGCCTTGACAGGATTTGCGGAGACCGGATTCCGGCCAAAGTGTACGGTAAAGTAGAATCCTTCAACCCCGGCCAATCGGCAAAGGACCGGGCAGCACTCTACATGATTGAGCAGGCTGAAAAAAAAGGCCTCATCAAACCGGGTGCGACACTGATTGAAGCGACCAGTGGCAACACCGGCTACAGTATTGCCATGATTGCTGCGGTGAAAGGGTACAAATGCATCCTTACCCTGTCCGATAAAGCCGGACCGGAAAAGCGGGCATTGATGACCGCCCTTGGCGCCAAGATCGTTCTCTGCCCCAAGGATGCGGCTCCCGAGCACCCCGACTCCTACTACTCCCGCGCCGAAGAACTCGCTGCTACCATTCCCAACAGTTTTTACATCCGTCAGAACTGGAACCTGGACAACAGCAGCGCCCACTACCACAGCACCGGACCGGAGATCTACAACGATACCGAAGGCAAAGTCACCCATTACGTCTGCTGTGCCGGTACCGGTGGCACGCTCTCTGGCACGGCCAGGTACCTCAAAGAAAAAAAACCCAACGTCACCATCGTAGGCGTAGATGCTTACGGCTCTGTGCTCAAAAAATACTGGCAAACCGGTGTTTTTGACACCAACGAGATCTTCAGCTGGAAGGTGGAAGGCCTCGGCAAAACGATCATCCCCGACAATGTTGCCTTCGACCTCATCGACGAGTTCATCAAGGTAGGTGACCGTGCCGCCGCCCTCCGGGTACGCGAACTAGCCACCCGCGAAGGAATGCTTTTAGGCTATAGCAGCGGCGCCGCCCTGGAAGCCGTTTTTGCCATCCGTAAGCAATTAACCAAAGATGACGTCGTCGTTGTCTTATTCCCCGACCACGGGAGCCGTTACCTCGGCAAGGTATTCAACGACGAATGGATGAAAGAACAAGGCTACCTCACCCCCACTGGAGAGCCCGCCACCTACAGCGTCAAGCACCTGCAGCGTATGTATCGAGTATATAAACGTATGTACGGGAGAAAAATCAAGCAAAGTCTCAAACTGACTTCCGATTAATTGCGTTCTATACTTTCCGGAAACCATTGCACTATTGAGCCGGCTAAACCGAGCCCTATGAAAACTATTACCGAAAAATTCAAATCTAATGGGGAGGCCCCACCCATGTTTGAGAATAAATTTCTCAATCGCCTCACTAAGACCCACATCGCAACGCCCATCGTCATTTTCATGACCTACTCGGTAGCACTGTTGTGGTACACCTTGGTCAAGACTGACGTATCCGCCCTGGCCGTAATAGGCCTATTCGTACTGGGTACGCTTGGCTTTACCTTTGCGGAGTACGTCGTTCACCGCTGGATATACCATCCACCGCACGATGCCTCCGAAGGCTATAAGGAGTTTACGTACAATATGCACGGCTTCCATCATGATTACCCCAAGGACAAAAAGCGTTTGGCCATGCCGCCCGTGCTCGCCATCCTCATTTCTACCGTCCTACTTTTCTTCTTCGAGCTCATCCTGCAACAGTACGCCTTCGCCTACCTAGCCGGTTTTGTAGTTGGCTACGCCATGTACCTCGTAGTGCACTACACCGTACACATGTACCCGCCGCCGAAGAGCTTTCTTAAAGCACTGTGGGTAAACCATGCGCTGCACCACTACAGCAAGGACAACATCCTGTTCGGAGTTTCCCAGCCGCTTTGGGACCACATCTTCCGCACCATGCCTAAAAGTACTAAAGACAAGAACCGGGCAGTAGAGATAATACGCTAGATGGCTTCGCCATTTAGACGACCTTCAGTTTTTCAGACGCTACGCTTTTAGGCCACCACACGGTTCATGCAACACATCCAACGTGCGGCAGCCTAAAAGCGTAGCGTCTAAAAGCAAAGTGTTTAATAATGGCTCAGTATATAGAAGACGTCCACGACGTAGCGAGGCTAATCCCCAGGGGCCGGGTTACCAACTACGGGGCCATCGCCGACTTCCTCACGCTAGGCAGCGCACGCATGGCCGGCTGGGCGATGAATAAAGCCCATGGCGACGAGACCATCCCCGCCCACCGGGTAGTAAACCGTAAAGGTGAGCTGAGTGGACGCAACCACTTCGCTACGCCCACCCTGATGCAGGAGCGATTGGAGGCCGAGGGCGTGGAAATAGTAGACAGTACGATTGTCAACTTCAAAGAACTATTCTGGTCACCCACCGAACTACTAAAATGATCCGATTACTGCTGGAAACAGCTACCGATGTTTGCTCCGTTGCGGTGGCGAAGGGCGGCCTTGTTCTAGCGGAGCATACGGCTACGGAGGCGCACCAGCACTCTAGCCACCTCACGCTTTTCATTCAAAAGGTAATGGCCGAGGCCGAGCTTAAAATGACCGACCTCGACGAGGTGGTGCTGTCCGACGGGCCGGGTAGTTACACCAGTTTGCGGGTGGGAGCTGCTACTGCTAAGGGGCTTTGCGTTGCTTTACCGGAGCTTAAATTGCGGGTGGTTTCTACCTTGCAGTCGCTGGCGATGGCCGGTTCGTACGACGGGCCGGTGCTGGCAACGATCAATTCTCGGAAGGGAGAAGTATTTGGTCAGCTTTTTTTGGCGAGGCCGCAGGTGCATGGGGAGGTTGAAGGCAAAGTCGGTATTCCGGAAAGCATTCACCCGCTGTTCCTAGAGCCACAGAATATCCGCCTAACGGAAGAAGGCTGGCTTGATACGATTACCGTAGCGGCGGGCACCGCTTATATCACCGTAGTCGGCTCCGGAGCACAACGGCTTTTAGACGCCCCCGAAGGAAACGAAACCCTGGGCTTTGCCGACCCCAAACAATGCTCCGCACGACTTTTACTTGCACCTCTACTCCGGCTACACTCAGCAGGCACAGCCTCGCCTGACAGTTCTCGTCTTGTAGACATCGCTTCCTACGAGCCCTTCTACCTCAACCCTCCCTTCGTAACCAAATCGAAGAAAAAATTACTGGGCTAATGAGGACCAACCGTTACGTACTGGAACTCGCCTACAACGGCACCAACTACGCCGGCTGGCAGCGCCAGCCCAACGCCATGAGCGTAGAAGAAGTCGTAGACACCGCCCTGAGCATCATCCTTAACGAAAAGATAAAAATTATCGGTTGCGGCCGGACAGATGCCGGGGTACACGCCTCCCACTACGTCGCTCACTTCGACTTCAGCGGCAAATTCCCTCCCTTCTTTCTAAAGCGCTTTAACCGCTTTCTGGTTGAAGACGTGTCCGTGTCGTCACTTTATCGTGTGCCGCCAGGTTTTCACGCCAGATTCCACGCTACCGGCCGGAGCTATGTGTACGAAGTCACTTTAAAAAAAGACGTTTTCCGTAAGAACACCGTCGCCAGCCTACCCCAGCTCCGCGACCAGATAGACCAAGATGCGATGCAAGCGGCGGCCAACATGCTGCTAGAATACAAAGCCTTCGCCCCTTTCTGCAAAACGAACTCCGACGCCTTCACCATGAACTGCGACCTCACCGAAGCCCGGTGGGAGTTCAAGCCCTACCATTGGACCTTCCATATTTCGGCCAATCGCTTCCTACGCGGTATGGTCCGGCTGATCGTGGGGATGTGCATCCGGGTAGGCCAGGGTAAGCTCAGGCTCGAAGAATTACGCACCGCCCTGGACGAGCAAACCCGGCTCCCAAAACCCTGGAGCGCACCAGCCGAAGGGCTTTTTCTAAGCGGTATCCGCTACCCAGAGCGTAAAGAATGGGAAGCCATCAAATGAGAGAGCCCCCCTAGGTTTCCCAACTTAGCTTTACCTTCATGTGACTTAAAAAATAATCTCAAGTGCTTCCATTCGATTTTCCGAAGGATATGCTGATACTCGTGCTGAGTTTCTTCATGTCTTTTGCCCTGGTATTTTCTATTTCACCATCCATCATCCGGATCGCCAATGAAAAAGGCCTCGTGGCTAAAGCAGTACAGCGCAGCAGCCACAAAGAACCTACGCCCTGCATCGGCGGGATTCCGATTTTTATAGGGATTATGTTCTCTACGCTTTTGCTAACGCCACAGCATCAGTGGCAATCCCTGCAATACATTCTAGGAGCTTCCGTGATTGTGTTTATGGTAGGCTTTAAGGACGACATCGAGGGGCTATCCGTCTGGAAGAAGATGGTGGGTCTGATCGTTGCTATTTCGGTTCTGGTATTTAAAGGAGGTGTTCGGTTGGAAGGAATGTACGGTCTCTTTGGAATGGAGACAAGCTTTCCCGAATGGCTCTCCATGCTGGTAACTGGTTTCACGCTGCTGGTGATCGCCAATTCCTTCAACCTGATTGATGGCATCAACGGTTTAGCGGGTGTGGTAGGCACCATTAGCTCGGTAACCTTCGGCATCTGGTTTTTCATGGCCGACCAATTCTACCTCGGTGTACTTTGCATGACTACAGCAGGGAGTTTAATAGCTTTTCTCAACTTCAACATCAGCCCTGCTAGCACCTTCATGGGAGATACCGGCGCATTGGTTATCGGGCTTTTACTAGGGGTTTTCACCATCGAATTCATCTCATTAAACCTAAGTCCCGATATTCTCCCCAAATATGGTTTCGTAAATCCAGTGGCGGTGGCGGTCAGCATCATGATTATTCCGTTGTTCGATACGATCCGGGTATTCACTACCAGGATTCTGCGAAAACAAAGCCCCTTCAAGCCTGACCGACGCCACATCCATCACCTGTTGATCGATTCGGGAATGGACCACATGCAGGCCACGGCCGTGCTTGGCATTACTAATCTCACCTTCATCAGCCTCATCTTTTACCTCGACCCCATTATGGAACTGCACGTACTGATTGGCTTGCAGTTGTTCGTGGCTTTAGCTGCGACGTTCTTCATGCACCGCAACGTCGTCAGCATCAACGCGAAAAAAAAGGTTTTGATGGACGCTAAGACAATTGATGTCCAAACCCAACCAGTCTAATGCCCTGGCTACTTGTTTTCCTCGGAGGAGGGTTGGGGAGCATTACCCGTTACGGCGTCGGGCAGCTGATGCCTCCTGCGGGGCTGGAAGACGGGAATATACCGTGGTTCACGCTGGTGGCGAATTTACTCGCTTGTATTGTTCTCGGCGTTGGCGTCGGGCTGGTGAGCAAAGAACTCCTATCTAAAGAAATGCAATTGTTGTTACTCACCGGTTTTTGCGGTGGATTTTCCACCTTTTCCACCTTTACGCTGGAGTTAGTGCTACTAGGCGACGAAGGACACTGGGGTAATGCTGCTTTGTATTTAGGGCTTAGTTTGATGGGAGGAGTAGTGGCTATACTTATAGCTTATTGGTTGATACGGTCTCCGTTCGGCAGTCTTTAGACTGCTGTTCGTCAGCTTTCAGGCTGACATGAAAGCACGGCTTTTAGGTTATTGGACAGCAGCCTAAAGGACTTCCAAACGGGAAGACCTGACAACCGTCAGCAACAAAAACAGACAGAACAAAGTAACTCCAGCAGAAGTCTCCAGCGTATTCTCCACCAAACAGCTGAAGAATAGTACCGTCCAGACGGCTAGGAAAACCGGTTCTCTCCTGCGAAGACCGACGTAAGCGAGAAGGGAAACGCAAGCCAGTGTAACGACCCCACCCAGCAAGCCACTACCGGCAAGTGCGCTAATAAACTGGTTGTGCGGCCGCTTACCTTCGGTACCGGGCAGTGCTTCGGCGTAGCGGGCATCCATCTCCTGGCGCAAGTTTCCTGGCCCAACGCCTAACCAGAAGTTGTCCTGCCAGGTAGCGATGCCGAGACGGAGGCTAGTAAGCCGACCTTCATCGCTGTACTCATGGGTATCCTTACTCGGGTCGCGCTGGAAGAGTTCGTAGCGGGCGTATTGGACCTTGGTTCTGAAGCTCGGGACGGCAACGTACGCTACCACTGGCAGCGCGGCCAGGCCAATCAATCCGACGATGGCCGGCCACCAAGTTCCCCGCTCCCAAGCGAAGGCCAGCACCAGCACGCCAATGCCTCCGTACGCCCCAGCAAGGCCGCTGCGCACCGCCAGTACATGTTGGCTGATAAAGAGCAAAGTCGCGACCACAAGCCAGACCTTGTACCCTCCCCAAGCCCGCACCCGATAAGCCCCTACGGAAAGCAGCGTCGCGATGGCCACCAACAAACTAAAACGAATATGATTACGCGGTACGGGCATCGGCTGCCCCTGGCCGATCATCTCCTCGACCTCAGCAAAGTGCAAGCCGTAGTTCATCACCACCCCAACGAGAACAACCAGCATAAACAAGGCAAAGCCACCGAAGATCCATCCCCTCTCCTTTCGTCCAAAATCAGGCAGGCCCGGCCAAATCAACGGTAGTGCAAGTAACGGGACCTTGATGCGGAGACGCTCGGTGAAGTAAGCCCAGTCTTCTGTTTGCCAGATGCCCGCCAACAACAAAAGGTATAAACCAGCCATTGCCCAGAAAATCGGAGATTTAAACGTTGCGGATGCCCGCTCTTTCCAGCGCGGGTTAATGCCCTTCAGCGGGTCGAATAGGCCAAGTACAAAAAGACTGATCAGCGCAACAGAAATAAAAGGCGGAGAGAAAACGAGGCCGAAAAGGGCGCCGGCTATCATTAGCAGGCTCAGGTAGTAGCGGGCTACTTCAACATTGCCCCGGTTGAGCAAACCTATAAACGGTATCTTATACTCCATGACGAAAAGCGCTGTTTAACTCTGTGTACACCTCAGCTTAACTCTGTGAGATAAATTATATCGCGAAACGCTTAAAACAACATCGCGACCGTCGACGGTAACCTCGAAGTAGACTAAGCAATCTATCATAAATAGCCTATCGTGAAGCGATGCTTGATCACAGTTACCTGATACCACCAAACCATAAAACCGTGGCACCCCTTCTACTCCTTCAACCGATAAATACCAATAATTAAGTGTCCACCGGGAGCAATCTCCACCGCTGGTCGGGAAAAGTGAAGTTTCAGGTCCCGCCGGTCGTAGCGGGAGTTGGCGTAAGTGAAGTTCGTCGCCAGGTAATCCGCCTTATGCCAAGCACCTTCCAGCCGAAGTTTGGCTTTGGCCTCAGGTGGTAGAGAATAGAAATTATCTTTACATGGCCAGATTTCGCACTTTACGGAGCGGACTTCTCCTTCGGGAATCTGATCCGCAAGCTGGAGGAAGGCGTCGCGGAAGCCGGAGCCCCAGTAATCCATCTCGAAGCGAACCATTAGTGGCTCCCCCTGGATGGCCTCGTTGAAGTACACGTTCTGGTGCGGATGGTAACGGACTATCTGCACGGCCGTCAGCACGAGACCAATTCCTAAAACCCATTTTTGCACCTGCGGCCGCGCCCAATTCCGCTGCGCATGATCGAAGCCAACCATCAGCAAAAACACGAGCCCCGGATACACGAAGTGCAAATGCCGCCAGCCGTTATAAAGTGTGGAATGCAAAAGAATCACCACCAAAACCGGTCCGATGCTAAGGCCCAATTGTGCAAAATCCAGCAGCTCATTATCGTTGCGCCACAGGCGAAAATCCCGCGCACCGGCCACCATGTTTCTCAGCGTTGCGTAGAGGCCGGTGAACATGAACAGCAGATAAACGATGGGCGTGGTGATGATGATCCAGACCGGAATGTAGTAGGCTGGCAGGTCAAGCGCGTGGAGGTTGTCACCAAAAAGCAGCACGTGGCTGTCCCATTCAAAGTCCGACATCTCAGAGAAGGCGGCGATCAATCGTGTAAAAGTGTCCTCCCACAAGAAAGGAAAAAACGGCAACATGAAGGCAATCGATAACGGCAAGTAAGTGCCTAACCAAAGCAGGTTCTTAGCGGCAAATTTCCGTTCCCGCAGCAGCTCAAACCCAAGGATACAGATGGTCGTGAGCGGCACGATCAGCGCCGGCAAACGGGTATTGAGCGCAAGGCCGGTAGCGAAGGCGTGGAAGATGAGGTTACGCCACGTCCGGTGTTTAAGAAAGCGCAGCAACGTAAAAATACTGATGAGGTAGAACACCAGTAAGATGTGATCCTTCGGATTATAGAAACCGTGCGCGAAGATGCGCGGACTCAAGACCAGTGCCAGGGTGCCAAGCAGCGGGTACCAGTCGCGGTCCGGAAAGCGCAGCTTCAGCGTTCGGTAAAAATAGAGCGTGGCCAGCCACAGCAGCAGGAAATTCATGACATGGCGGAGCTTGTAATAGTGGTAGAAATCTTCCTCCCAGCCAAAAACATGCTCCAGCAAATTGGCCGTAATCTGGTAGATCATGCCGTAGTTGGACCACTGGTAGTCTTCGAGATCCCACTCCGGCTCCAGTTTGGTGTAGCCGTCGACGCCGAGTTTCTCCGCAGCGTAATCGATAGAAACCCGACCATGGCGGCGCTGGATGGATTCATCCCAGCTGATCCCGTAGTCGTCAACGATCGCCAGCCCCAGACACAAGAAGGAGCTGAAGAAAAGGACAGAAAACCAGGAGGAGAACTTTAAACTCAAGAAGCAGGAGTTGTTTTGGGCGGTCCGAAAATTCCGAGCCGCGCGCAAATATCGCCATTATGATAAAGACTTTATCTTGAGCGCAGATTTGTGTGTCCTACAATTTGCACATTTGCACTGGGTTGAGCGCTTGTAGCGCGATTACTCATCATGATAATCACGCTACAAGCGCTCAACCCAACCCGATCAATAAATTAATGACCACTCACCGCTACCAAAAGCCCGCCTTCTACTGTCTGATCGGGGCCGGGCTGCTGCTGTGGCTAATCAACTGGTGGCACGCCCGTCCGGTATTCATCGACGAGGCAAACGTGGCGCGGAATCTCTTCGACCGGTCGTTCACCGGTTTCTTCCAACCGCTGGATCACCAGCAGTACGCGCCCCCTTTCTTTATGGTGGTCAGTAAACTATGCGGAGAACTTTTCGGTTACGGCGAGCGGGCTTTGCGCTTACCCGCCATGCTGGGTGGGCTAGTGGCACTCTGCGGCCTCCTCCTCTCTGTCCGGAGATTAGAATTGGGGTGGTGGGGGTTATTGCCCGTCGCGCTACTTTTTGTTAACCCAACTGTTCTGCGCTACGTGGGTGAAATGAAGCCTTACTGCCTTGATTTGGGCGTTGCCTCCCTGCTGTTGGCCGCCGTTCTGTACTGGCCGAGACCCTCCTGGAAGTGGGCACTGGCTGGTGCGTTCGCCGTCTGGTTTTCCTTGCCTTCCGTTTTCGTTTTAGCGGCGGTGGGGCTGCCTGCACTCTGGTTTGGTGAGCGCCGAGACCTCGCTGGATGGTTCCTTTGTGTCGTAGCCTGGCTCGTGTCTTTTGCGCTGCTTTACCTTGTGTTACTTAAATCACACCTGGGCAACGGCTACCTCAACAATTTTCACGGCGCGTACTTTTTCCCGCTGCCTTCGGCGAATGGTTTTGCCGTGGGCCGGGCAATAATATTGACGATAAGCTTGCCGAAAGTCGCATTTGGCTTTACCACTTTTGCCATTCTCGGCGGAGCTTGTGCAGCGATTCTCGGGCTGCAGTGCGAAAATCGGAGGTTAACAGCTACGGCCATTTTACCCGTTCTAATTGTGCTGGCCGTTTCCGCGCTGGGCAGCTACAGCCTGATTGACCGCTTATTGTTATTCACGCTACCCGGCTGGTGGTTACTGGCGGCAATGGGGTCGGCAAAATTATCAGAGCGGCTGGCCCTTAAAAACAAATGGTGGCCGCTTGGTTTAGCGGCCGCGTGGCTGGTTATCGCTGGCGGTACCAACGTAGTGCGCCACTACGTTTCACCGCTTAAATTCAGTGATTCCCGACGGCTGGTTACGAAGCTTGAGCCGGGGTACCAGCCGGTTTTGCATTCCAGTGTTGTTCCCGCCTACGATTATTACCGGCGGGTGCATCCCTTTTGGCGAGGCCAGACTTTACCGGTCGCGGAAGTCACCGATGTTCGGGAGCTACCAAGGCCAGGTCGGTACGTGCTCTTGTACAGTGTACTCACGAATAAAAGCACCACCAGAAAGCTTAAGGGAGACGTTATTTGGGCGCGGGCGCAGGATGCAAAGTGGGTTAAGGAGCGTAGGATGTTCCGCGCGCAGGCGGTTTATATCGAGTTTTGAGCTCCTTTTTCCGGAGGCTTCTCTGAGGCGGCGCTAGCCCGTACGCTCAGATAGCTGCAGACCTGAGGCTATTAATATTACTACGGGACTAGTGGTCGGTCAATATTGACAGACCACTAGCCTTAGACCGCTACGCACCCTCACCAGGTTCTTCCCCGGTATCGCCTGCTTTATAATTTCCCATCCCGATAAGAATCGCCAGGTTAAACAAGTACTGCGCACCCACCTTATCCGTCTCCATCTGATCGTTGATGATGTTGAAGGCATCCACGATAAGCATAGCGAGGAGAGCGGCCATGATGGCGTTGCGCGCGGCGGGGTCGGTCTGCCGATGGTACATCCGCTCACCGATAATGAGGGCACCAAAGATGTAGACTAGGAAGATGAATAGTCCGGGAAAACCCTGCTCTACAAGCGTCATCAGATAGTAACTGTGGATGCCCGACCTCCCTTCGTTATCGCTCACGTAGGTCTTAAAGGCGTTTACGGTATAGCCTTCGTAGTGCTCCAGAAAACTGCCCGGGCCCCAACCTGTGTAGGGCCGGTAGGGCACCATATGGCCAGCGGCTACCCAGCGGTAGAAACGCTCCATGGTAGAGATGTCTTCAAGTTTATAGGTGGCCGAGATCAGGTTATCGAAGCGTTCCTGCGTAATGGTGGTTTCGAAATTTGGCGCATAGTCCAAGTACTTATTTCCCCGAACAAAATAGACGGACACGGCTATTGCCCCGATGACCACCAGGGCCAGGGCCGGTTTCAGCAGCCGCCATTTAATGACGTAGTACGCCCCACCGGCCATGAACAAAGCCACGAATGCCGCCCGCGTAAACGAGAAGTACACCGCCAGCAACCAGATCGGTAGAATCAGCAGGCTCAGCCACCAGTGCGACTTCCCCTTGTCCTTCAGCCACCACCCCAGGAAGATCAGCCAGGGAGCAAAAGTGGCCAGGCAACCCGCATAAGAAACGTGCTCGTTCATGAACGGAAACATCGTTTTATGCTGCATTGTAAAACTGAAGCCGTACGCCCCGTGCCGGACCAGCGTCTGTACCGCCACAAACAAGAGCGGCCACAGAATGCAGTGCACCAAAATAGTAACCTTCTTTGGCGTCTTGATGATGAGCAGCGGAACGAGGAAATACGCCCCGACGTACCAAAGCTTGGCCACCGAAAATTTCAAACTGGTCACAAAGCCGTCACTAAAAACCGTAGCAAACAGAATCCATCCAACGTGCAAATACAGCAGCCAGGCGATCGGGTGACCAAAAGCTTTTGAGTCGTATTCGGGCCAGTGCTTCGCAGCGTGCAGGATGAGCAGCCCGGTAAGGCCAATGGCCAGCGGCTCCGTCGGTAGATCCGTACCGAAGCCCCCCGGCAGCAAGATGTTGGTGCTTATCGGAATGGTTACCAGCAGCAGCCAGAACAGTAGCCGAAAATCAAGGAAGGCCTGCGCAGCCACCCATAGCAGCACCGGCGCACCGATGAGCCAGTACTCCCCCGTCCCGAGGCCAACGCCAAGGCACAGAAGTACCAGGGCCGCGTAGCCGTAGAAGATAGCGAGTTGGTGAGTCACTGAGTCACTGAGTGGCTGCCGCACGGGAGAGTTTTAATTAAGTAGTTAAGAAACCAAGTTGCTGAATCGCTAACTTACTCCTTGAAGACTTGCGTCCAATCATACCGTCGCCCAGAATCAATCAGCAACGCCCCAACAAGGGCGGCGATGAAACTAAAAATAAGGGCGCCGATTACGATAAGGCTGCGGATAGGGCTTGATTTCGCCACGGGTATCCGCGCGTCTTCCACTACTTCGATGGCCCGCATATCGGTGCCGAGAATTGTTTCGTACTGCTTGAGGCGAATACGGTTTTTGGAAAGGGCGTCGTTCAGGCGCCTACGTTCTTCCTCCAGGTTATCCAACGGGCCGAGGCTTGTGTTCAGGCGGACGAGTTGGGTATCCAGATTTATACGGGCGGATTCGTAGCCGGCCAGTTGGACGCGGTACTTGGCGATGCTATCACGGCCCCCCTTGCCACCATTACGGCGGTAGCTTTCCAGTTTTGCTTCGGTGGTAACTATCGAGTTTTGCAGAGAGGTAGTTTTAGCGCCAAGGGCTTCACTCTGGGCCTCCGTGTTGTAAACGCCCGAACGCTCCCGCAGCTCCCGGATGCGCTTGTCGATAGAAGTGAGGTTAGCTTCCGCGGAAGTGATCTCACTCCGCAGGCTTTGAGCGCTGCGCTGCTGGGTACCGCGCACGAGCGTCAGGCTGATATCATTTACCTGGTTACGGGCTTCTCTCACCATGGCGGCTACACGGATGGGGTCTTGGTCCCTAATCTCTAGTTCAATGGCGTCGCGGGCGTTCTTCTTCACCTCGTAGTTCCCCATAAACTCGCGGCGGACGTATAGTGGTGCCTTCGCCTTGGTCGTATCGATGTCGTAGACGGTGTACAGGTCGAATTTCTTGATGAGACGATCCACCAGCGCATCGCTTTCGGCAACGGACATGGCACGATCGATGTCGTCACCCGTTCCGTAGAACTGCATCCGCCCGCTGGTATTACCAAAGACCCCGTCGATGGAAATTTGGTCGGGGCTGATGGTGAGGAAGGTCGTACTGGCCGAATAGTAAACCGGCAGCAACAGTGAGATGATGGCCGCCAGTACCGTGCCTGCGATGGTGACGAAGACGATTGGCTTGCGCCATTGCCACAGACTTCGGAGAACGCCCAGCAAGTGGGGCGGCGGAGAGGTATCGCCTTGCTTATTTCTGGCCATAAAATTCGTTGGTTCTAATTGGATGCGCAAAGGTACAGTTTGCGGTGTTCACGGGTCAATGATTGGTTTTGTCGGGGAAGTGTGGCCCGGCGGGTTAGTTCCCCAGCCTTTAAGCCAGCGAGCGGAGCGAGAGAAATTCACCTCCTTAGCAATTCGCTGTGCTCCCCGGCTTAAAAGCCGGAGAACCAATCATACCTTACTGCCATGAAGCTGATCGTCCATCCTTATACTTTACCGCTGGCCAACCCCTTTCGCATCGCCCACGGCAGCCGGACGGAACAGCCTACCCTCATCGTGGAACTGAAAGACGAAACCTCCGGGCTTAGCGGTTACGGTGAAGCGCCAATGACCAGCTATTACGGCCTCGACTCTACCGTCTGCACTGCTCGTTTAACCTCCCTTGCACCCGCGTTTGCGCCAAAAAAGGAACTTAGTCCTGAGCAATTACACGGGTTACTGGACGAGATTGACCACGGAATTTCGCCATTTCTCCGCTGTGCTCTCGACGTAGCGGCCAATGACCTTTGGGCACGGAAACAAAGACGCCGACTCGGCCTGCTCTGGAACCAAGACCGCAGCCGCAAAACCCCCACCTGCTTCACCATCGGCCTAGCCCCAATCGATGAAATGGTCCGAAAGCTAAAAGCCTTCCCTTGGCCCGTCTATAAGATCAAGCTTGGTGCCGGAGACGACGACCTCGCCATTATCCGCGCCCTGCGGGAACACACCAACTCACCCTTTTATGTAGACGCCAATACCGGCTGGACGGCAGAGCACACCATCGCCTTAAGCTACGAGCTAAAAGCCCTCGGCGTAATCTTCATCGAGCAACCACTTAAAACCAACGACCTAGATGGACAAAAAGAAGTATTTCTGAAAAGCGCCCTGCCCATCTTCGCCGACGAAAGCTGCCAGACCGAAGCCGACGTAGACCGCTGCGCTAAACATTTCCACGGCATCAACATCAAGATCGTTAAATGCGGAGGCCTCACGCCTGCCCGCCGCATGATCGCCCGTGCCCGTGAGCTGAACCTGCAGGTGATGGCTGGCTGCATGACCGAATCCAGCGTAGGCATCAGCGCCATCGCCCAGCTCCTGCCCGAACTCGATTATGCGGACATGGACGGAGCGATGCTGCTGGCCAAAGACCCGGCGCGGGGAGTCACTTTTAATCCAGGTACCGGTTTTGCTGTTTATCCGGAGCGAAGCGGAACGGGCGTAGTGCTAAAACAAGGCCCTGTCATCAGCCATATGCTGTAACTTGCACGCTCTGCCTTACCGGTAACACGCGGCAGCACTACCCACTACAATCTACCCACTACCCACTGAAATACCTCTACCGCATACTAACTCGCCTCGGCCTCAAACGCGCCGCGCTCGATCTACGCTTCGCCCTATTCCTAGTGCTGGGGATGATTGCCGTGGAGACGATCGGCCTACTTCTGATTGAGGATTATTCCTTTATCGACGCCTTCTATATGGCGGTGATCACCATCTCGACGGTTGGCTTCGAAGAAGTGAAGCCCTTATCCGAAAGCGGACGGCTGTTCATGGCCCTGATGATCATCGTCAACTTCGGCGTGGTAGCCTACGCGCTGGCAACCTTCTCCTATTACATCATCGAAGGGAAATTTTTTGAACTCATGGAACGCAGTTATATGCAAGCACGGGTAGACAGCCTGAAGGGGCATACCATTATTTGTGGCTTCGGGCGGTACGGTCGGGAAGTAGCACGGCACCTGAAGGAACAGGGGCAACAATTCGTCGTGTTGGAAGAAAACCTAGCGAAGCTTGAACTTCCTGAATTCGAGAACGACGAGATCCTGTACGTCGATGGTGATGCTACCCAGGATGAAGCGCTCAAAGAGGCAGGCATTGACCGGGCGGTTGCCCTCATCACATCCCTAAACGATGATTCGGACAACCTTTTCATCGTCCTTTCCGCCAAAGAACTGAACCCAAAGTTGCGCATCATTTCCAGCGCCCACTCCAAGCGCAGCCGCCAGAAACTGATGCGCGCCGGAGCCAGTAACGTCATCCTGCCCGAGCAGATCGGTGGCTTCTATATGGCAACCCTAATCAGTAAGCCCGGTGCTGTCGAATTTTTCAGTTACGTAACCAATGAACTGGACAGCGACATCGGCTTCGAGGAAATTCGCTATGATCAGATGCCCGAAGAAATGCGGGGCAAGAGCATCCATAACATGAACCTACGGGAAAAGGCTGGCGTAAATATCATTGGCCATCGTTACGGCCAAGGTAAATATAGTATTAACCCCGGACCGAGCGCTGCTCTGAAACCAGGAGAAAGCTTCATCGCCGTGGGCAGCCAGCCGCAGATTCTGGCGCTACGGAACTACCTAAATCTATAAACATGCTTACGCTCAGACTGAAACGTACCCTCCGCTATTGTGCCGTTCTTTTCTTATTCATCGTCCCTGCGTATTATCTCGTCTATCGCCTCTTGTGGGACGACGTTCCGCCACAGGAGGCCTTCATCACCAGCCTGATTTATGGGATGCTGAATATGGTTTTCCTCGGGGCTTTGCATTATTTTCGCGTTTCTAAAAAAGTAGAAGATGAGGGCGAGGACGCAGGTGCAAAGTAGTGTAGTTCGGCAGTAATGTGTAGTACACGAGCGAAGTGAGCACCCAAACTACAAGGTGGGGTAACGACTACATTGCCCCACTACTAAAAACCCAGCATCAAACCCAAGCTCCCGGGGCAGACTCGCGTAATACGGTTAAGTAGGAGGCGATTCGGAAGCCGGAGAATGATAACTAGGTAGCCTACAAAACCAAAAAAATCTGTTGTCAGATGAAACCGGTCCTGCCTTTCACTAAACTTTAGGAACCTATCTTAAGGCCACGTTAAACCCGGAGCGAGTTGCCTCCAAATCAATAAACCTTTGTCTAGCAAATCAATAAACCCGCGATTAAAACACCAACCGGCCGTGCGACCTGGTTCGGCGGCGGAGTTGTTCGCCGAACTACAGTCCGGCAGCCACCGCCGTGCGCTCGGTAGGGCAATTACCCTGTTGGAATCTACCCAGCTGGATGACCGGAGGCTAGCAGACGAGCTCGTTGATCTGGCGCTAAACCATACGCTGCCCCACCCCACCTTCCGCCTCGGCATCAGCGGTACGCCGGGGGTAGGCAAGTCGACCTTCATCGAGTACTTTGGTTTAGAGATCGCAGGCCTGGGCCACCGGTTGGCCGTACTGGCCATCGACCCCAGCAGCAGTCTCAGCGGAGGTAGTATCCTGGGAGATAAAACGCGGATGGAAGAGCTCACCCGCCATCCGAATGTCTTCATCCGCCCCAGCCCGACGGGAGGTCACCTCGGCGGCGTTGGGGCAGCAAGCAGAGCTGCGGTATTGCTCTGCGAAGCGGCCGGCTATGATTACATCATCGTGGAAACCGTCGGTGTAGGCCAGGCGGAATGGCAAGTCCACGGGATGACGGACGCCTTCCTACTGCTAGCCCAGCCCGGTGCGGGAGACGACCTTCAGGGCATCAAACGCGGCATCCTGGAACTAGCCGACCTGATTGCCGTTAATAAAACCGACCGCTTACCGGAAGCGGCGAAGCAAACAGCGCTCGAACTCCGCAGTAGCCTCCACCTCGCTCCCGCCCGACCTGACGAATGGGCCGTATCAGTTCTCAACATAAGCGCACTTACCGGTAATGGTCTCACCGCCATCCGAGAAAAACTAGAAGATTACGTAAAAAAAATGCGCACCGCCGGTCACTTCCAAACCCGGCGTGAAGCCCAAAGGGTTGACTGGTTGCGCGAACACGCTGAACACCGCTTGCTAAGCGATTTTCATGATTTTCTAAGCAGTCAGGCGCGAACAACCGACGAGCTGTGGCGTATTCTCGACGAACAACCTTCCCTTTCCAACGCCTCGCGTGTTATTTTGGAGAAGTTCTACCAATCAAAACGCACAGACAACAAAAAAATTAAACCATGAAATCATTTGGAACATTAGGCATCGTCATCGCCGTTCTTACCGTCCTACTCATCGCCGGCTGTGGCAGCTACAACGGCTTTGTTGACGGAGAGGAAGACGTGGAACTCAAGTGGGCCGACGTCCAGACTGAGTACCAACGCCGCTCCGACCTCATCGGCAACCTGGTAAAAACCGTTAAGGGTGCTGCCGACTTTGAGAAGAGTACGCTCGAGGCCGTCGTTAACGCCCGCGCCAAAGCGACATCCATCAACATCGACCCCAGCAACATGACCTCCGAACAGCTTCAGCAGTTCGAGGCAGCACAGGGTCAACTTAGCCAGGGTATCGGCCGGCTACTGGTATCAGTAGAGAAGTACCCTGAGCTCAAGGCTACCGGTAACTTCCGCGACCTTCAGGTACAACTTGAAGGTACAGAGAACCGTATTTCCACTTCCCGCAAGCGTTTCAACGAGCAGGCTACCGCGTTCAATAAAAGCGTTCGCCGCTTTCCCGGAACGGTTTTCGCTTCCGTTTTCGGTTTCAGTGAAAAGCCCCAGTTCCAGGCCCAGGCCGGAGCGGCCAACGCACCCGACGTAAACTTCGACTAAGACCACACCATGATCAAATTTTTCAGCAAGGAAGAGGAAGCCCTTATCGTCGAAGCCATCCGCAAGGCGGAACTGGCTACATCGGGTGAAATCCGCATACACGTGGAAGTAGGGGCAGACGTCGCTGCTATTTCAGTTGCTGAGCGGGTTTTTCACCAGCTCGGCATGGATAAAACTGCCGACCGTAACGGCGTCCTCATCCTGCTGGAAGTTGATCGCCGCGAGTTCGCCATCATTGGTGATAAAGGTGTTAACAGAGTAGTCCCCTCTGGCTTTTGGGACAGTACCCGCGACATTATGCAGCAGCATTTCCGTAAGGGTGAGTTTGCCCGGGGTATCGAACTGGCCATTGGTGAAGTCGGCAACCAGCTGAAGACTTACTTTCCCTACCAGACGGATGATGTTAACGAGCTACCTGATGAAATTAGTTACGGCGGGTGATTTGTCCTCCTCTAAAGCTCTCTTCCAGCCCCTTTCCTCAGGAAAGGAGAGACGTGATTATAAACCTGTCCGATTAACTCATCCTGACCAACTAACCAAGTTAAATAAGTAGATATCAGCCCCTCCATTACAATCCCCGTGAGACTATTACAACGCACAATGCTCTTGTTACTGACGGTACTGGTATCGCTCCAGTTGGCCGCCCAGCCTCCCATTCCGCCAAAGTCGAATGACCTCGTCAACGACTACGCGGGTATGATGACCCGCGGTGAACAAAACCAGCTACGCAATAAGCTCACTCAGTACGCACTGGAGACCTCGACTCAGATCGCGGTGGTGACGGAGACCTCCCTAAACGGAGAGACCGCTTTTGACCGTGGCCTGGCCATTGCCCACGGCTGGGGCGTAGGTGGTTCGGCACAAAATGACAATGGGATAATGGTGTACATCGCCAAGAACGAGCGCCGGATTCAAATACTGACGGGCTACGGCGCGGAGGGTTTTCTGCCCGACATCCTAGCGAAGCGCATCATCGAGAATATTATGAAACCGGCCTTCCGGCAGAGCAAAGTTTACCTGGGTATTGACAAGGCTACTTCAACAATTATGGACCTCGGCAAGGGCGAGTACACCGCCGACGAAGTACCTGCCAGTGGCGGAGACGGCATCCCGCCCATCGTCATTATAGGTCTCATTATCGTGGTATTTATCCTCATCTCCTACTACGGTAACCGGCACAACGACGACGATGACGACGACGGCGGCTACTGGCGCAACGGTCCCTATGATATGGACGATTCGAACCAAAAAGTTCGGCGCAGACGGCGCGGGGGTGGTGGCTTCATCATCTTTCCTGGCTTTGGCGGTGGCTTTGGAGGAGGAGGAGGAGGAGGAGGAGGAGGCTTCGGCGGTGGAGGTGACGGCGGCGGCGGCTTCGGCGGCTTTGGCGGCGGTGGCTTTGGCGGAGGAGGTGCTGGTGGCGAATGGTAAGTGTCTTCCAACGGGAACGTGTCGTTCTCAAGCTCCCGTTCCTGGTCTGCGCGCTGTGGCCTAAGGTCAACCATCATTTCTCACACAACAGTACCTGACTTTGCTCGCAGGTTGAGTGAGAAAAGTGGAATATATCTGCGCCACAGGGAATTTCTCCCAAATGTTTTTTGAGTCCGCGGCATTATTGGTTGCTTTTGTACATCCAAGCACTCTTCGACCTCGTCTACCGGATAGACCTTCCGTTCCAGAAATTTTCGAGCGGTAGCGCAGCTTTCGGCTTCGTAACAACCATATTACCTGGGTGGTCCACTAGGTGTTGTAAGATTGTAGGGCAAAACCTTTGTTCGTTCCTTTGCCGTCCTAGCTTCGAAATGCACCTGCGGCCGCGCCAGATCGATACGTAGGCGCTGACGCAGGTGCACTACCCCTTAGAATAGCAAAGGTTGAAAGGCGAATAAGCCTGAATTTGATGAAAATGAACATCATGGCAAACTTTCGGTATGGACCATATAGCAAAGACGACATAAATACCCGTTATTTGCCCGTCAGGAAGTAACGCACACTTCCACTACGAACCGAAGAGTATTACTAGGTGTTACGCCTTAAGTACTCTCCAGCACAAAAGTATTGCTGACAAACCAAACAAAGCCCAATAAAACGCCCCCGCCATAATGGATAGCCTTAAACAGAAATTTGCCGAGAAAGCACTTATACTTTACAAAGAACTCCGTGCCATCAATGAAGAGCATGGCGACAAAGTGATGGCCGAAGTAACCCTAAGCCAAATCACTGGCGGTGCCCGTGGCATAAAAATGATGGTTTGGGAAACTAGCCAGCTGGATGCTGTCAAAGGCATTCGTTTCCGTGGCTATTCCATCCCTGAAGTAAAAGAACTTCTCCCCAGCGGCCCTCAGGGCGAGCCCTTACCCGAAGGCCTGTTCTGGCTGATGCTCACCGGTGACATTCCTACCGAAGCAGAGGTAAATGGCCTCACCAAAGACTGGCAGAACCGCTCCGAAGTACCAAAACAGGTGTATACCACCCTGGACAGCCTTCCGCCGGATACCCACCCGATGACACAGTTTACGATCGGCATCATGGCGATGCAATCCGATAGTGTTTTTGACCGTCGCTACGCCGAGGGAATGCCCAAGACAGATCACTGGGATGCCATCTACGAAGACAGTATGAACCTCATTGCTCGCCTGCCCCGCGTTGCTGCTTACATCTACCGCCGCGCCTTCAAGGACGGTGAGCATATTCCGGCAGACAAGAGCCTTGACTGGTCCGCCAACTTCGCCCACATGCTGGGTAGCGACGATGAGGACTTTCGCAGCCTGATGCGCCTCTACCTCACCATCCATGCCGACCATGAAGGCGGTAACGCTTCGGCACACACCGTAAACCTAGTTGCCTCTACGCTTTCTGATCCCTACCGCTCCTTTGCTGCTGGCATGAACGCGCTGGCCGGCCCCCTGCATGGCCTCGCTAACCAGGAAGTGATCAAGTGGATCTTCGAGATGATCGAACAACTCGGCACAACGACCCCCACCAAAGAACAGATTCAACAGTACGTACAGGAAACGCTCGATGCCCGCAAGGTCATCCCCGGCTACGGCCACGCCGTGCTGCGTGAACCAGACCCCCGCTTCACTGCCCAGCGTCGATTCGCCGAACAGTACATTAAAGACAGTGACCTGATCGAAACGGTCTGGAAAATCTTCGATGTAGTTCCACCTATGCTCGAAGACCTCGGAAAGGTGAAGAACCCCTGGCCTAACGTAGATGCACACTCCGGAGCACTACTCGTCCACTACGGCTTTAGCGAGTACAGTTTTTACACCGTGCTCTTCGGGGTTAGTCGCGCCCTCGGCGTACTGGCCGCCGGTATCTGGACGCGTGCGCTCGGTATGCCGCTCGAGCGGCCCAAGTCCGTTACCAGTGACTGGATCAAGGAACAACTTAAGTAAGACCTTTATACCGTTAATTAGTTAGACCTTTAGGCTATCGCGCTAACGGTCTAATTAACAACCTAACAAACTAGCAAATGAACGTACCAGCAAATCTCTTTTATACCGAAGAACACGAATGGGTTCTCATCGAAGGTAATATAGCGACCATCGGCATCACCGACTTTGCCCAAAATGCACTGGACGAGCTGGTGTACGTTGAGGTAGAAACCGTCGGCGAAGAACTGGAGCGGAACGAAGTATTCGGCACCGTTGAAGCGGTAAAAACCACCAGCGATCTCTTTCTTCCCCTGGCAGGAAAAATCCTCGAGTTCAACAGCGAGTTGGATGAGAACGAAGGCGACAATCCGACGCTTGTCAATGAAGACCCCTACGGCAAGGGCTGGATTGTCAAAGTTGAACTTGCCGACGTAGATGACCGAGAAGGGCTCCTTTCTGCCGAGCAGTACCAAGAACTAATCGGATAATTTTTTGGACCACACGCCAAAAAAAATAGAAAGAGCATCTTCCCCCCGTAAGCAACGCATACAATGGTTTGCCTCAGGTGCTTACGCGCTCTTCCTCCTAGTTGTCAGCCTCCTACCTGGTAGAAATATGCCGTCAATTCCCAACTGGTTTTCACTTTTTTCGCCCGATAAGGTGGCTCATTTTGGTGCTTACGGTCTTTTTGCCCTATTATTGTCGGCGGCCTTTTCGGAGAGCCGAATTAAACGAGCTATTCCTTATGCTGTTTCCGTCGCCGCCATTTACGGTATTGTGATGGAAATACTACAGGGAATGAGCGGAACGGGTCGGCAGTTCGATCTCGTGGACATGGTGGCCAATTTCCTAGGTGCAATTCTCGGAGGACTGGCTTACTACCTGTTTACACTACTCAGAAAAAAGACCTCCGCAACGGCGGCGAGTCTCAACGAATAATTTTTATAAACTCAATAGTCATGGATATCTCTCTTTCCGGAGGTGCTCTGGCAGGAACTTTGGCGGCTATTCTGCTTTTGTTTATTGTTATGATTCTCATTTTGAGAAACGTGTACAGTAAGCGGACGGAAAAAGCACTCCAAGGTGAATACCAGGCGGCTGATAACGCAGACAAATCTTACCTCGCTAACCGTGCGAAGTATGAGCGTCTGGACGTTTTCAGCCTTAGCTCCACCTTCTTTAACTTCGGTCTCGCTTTAGCGGTAGGTCTTTCCCTACTGGCCTTTGGCTGGACCCAGTACTCTCAAGAAATTTTCATCCCCGATGGCGCCCTTGATCTCGACGAAGAAATCGAGATGGAGCCACCACGGACGGCAGAACCACCGCCGCCGCCGCCGCCACCGCCGCCGCCCGTAATTGAAGAGGTACCGGAGGAAGAACTCATCGAGGAAGATCCACCAGAATTTGAGGATACTTCCATCGACGAACAAACCATAGAAGCTCCGCCGGAAGTGGTAGAGGAAGCCGCTCCGCCACCCCCACCACCGCCACCACCGCCACCACCGAAGCCAAAGGTCGATGAGATCTTCAAAGTGGTAGAGCAAATGCCCCTTTTCCCCGGTTGTGAAGACTTGGGCAGCTACACCGAAAAGAAAGCGTGTGCTGATAAGAAGATGCTCGAATTCATCTACGGTAACATCAAGTACCCGGCCATTGCCCGTGAGAACGGTGTTGAAGGTATGGCCGTTGTCTCTTTCGTTATAGAGAAAGACGGTTCGGTAACCGATGCTAAGGTAGTGCGTAACCCCGGTGCTAAGACTGGTGAAGAAGCCCTCCGCGTAGTTCAACTTATGAACACCAAAGACCTCAAATGGAGTCCTGGTAAGCAGGGCGGGCGGAACGTACGCGTTCAGTTCAACCTCCCCGTAAAGTTCAAGCTCGAGTAACAGAAGGAATTCATTCCTAAAACCAACGAAGCCGATGTCGTTCCCTCCGGGAGCTTCATCGGCTTCGTTGGTTTTAAGAATGATCGGAAGGCGTTACCTCCGGCAAAGAGAACGAAGGGCAACTACCAGTACCCCAAATTCGTTAACTTTGTATTCTCCTACAGCCCCCCCCAATGAACAGAACTATGCGTTGGTTATTACTATCACTCTTCCTTACCGTCTCCACCCTCGTCTCCGCCCAGAACAACCAACTGGCGCAGCAGTACTACCGTGATGGTGAGTACGAGAAATCCGCCGAGTTATACTTCGCACTCGCTAAGGAAAAGCCCGGTAACAGCTTTTATTTCGATAGCTACATTAGCAGCCTGCTGCAGTTACAACGCTATGACGAGGCAGAGGCCGCCCTAAAAAAGCAACTTCGGAAGCAGCCAGAAGAAGTCTCGCTCTACGTGAAATACGGGCAATTACTCGAAGAGAAATTTGATGACGAGGGCGCCAAAAAGCAGTACGTCAAAGCCGTAGAAGAACTCCCCGCTGACCAGTACCGAATCACCCAGCTGGCCAACGCCTTCATTAGGATGACCAAGTACGAATACGCCATTATGGCCTACGAAAAAGGTGGTAAGTTGTTAAGGAGGAAAGGACTATTCAGCTACAACCTTGGCGACCTCTACCGGCGCAAAGGAGATATAGAGCCGATGATTAGTAACTACCTAGACGCCATCCGGGACCAGCCTAAACGAAGCCGACAGATCCAGACCTACTTCCAGCGCTACCTCGATAAGGAAGGCCTATTAGAGGCCCAGAAACAGCTCTATACCCGCATTCAGAAATCAGGAGAGAAAGACCCTACTTATCCTGAGATGCTCGCGTGGGTGTTCATCCAGCGTAAAGACTACAAATCTGCCCTTCGCCAAGCCCGCGCCTTGGACAAGCGGCTAGACGAAGAAGGTGAACGCGTACTCGGTATCGGGCGTATGGCCGCCAACGCCCGCGACTATGAAACTGCCATCGCAGCTTTCGACTACATCACCGATAATAAGAGCCCCGCCGGTGGCCTCTACCTGGAAGCCAAGCGCGAAGGCCTGCTCACCCGCCGCCGCGCCATCACCGATGGCTATGACTATACCCGCGAAGATCTCCTGATCCTGGAAACTGCCTACAAAGAGTTCCTTACGGAATTTGGTACTAACCCCGCCTCCGCCCGTATCGCTATGCAGCTCGCGGAGCTCGAAGCCATCTACCTCAACGATCTCGACAAGGCCGTTGCTTTGCTCTCCTCAGTAGTAGAAACCAAAGGCGTGCAGGGTAAGACCCAGGCCCAGGCTAAGATATCCCTAGCAGACTATTACCTTATGCAGGGCGAAGTGTGGGAGTCTACCCTACTTTATAGCCAGGTAGACAAGAAGTTCAAGGAAGATATACTGGGCCATGAAGCACGCTTCCGTAACGCCCGGCTGAGTTATTTTCGAGGCGACTTCAAATGGGCTCAATCTCAATTTGATGTACTTAAAGCCTCCACTTCCCGACTGATCGCTAACGATGCACTTGACCTGTCAGTGTTCATTATAGATAACCTTGGCCTCGACACAAGTGCGCTGGCCTTACAAACTTATGCCGATGCAGAGCTCCTCGTTTTCCAGAACAAATTCGAGGATTCATTTACTAAGCTGGACGAGCTGAAGACTAACTTCCCAGGCCACGAGCTAGAAGACGACATCGTTTACCTCAAGTCCAATATCTACGTAAAACTACGTCGCTACGACGAGGCAGTCGCCGGCTACCAATACATCCTGGATAACTATCCGGAGAGCATCCGCCTGGACAATAGCCTCTGGAAACTAGCCAACCTCTACGAGAACCAACTGGACGATAAGACGAAAGCTCAGGAGCTTTACGAAACCCTCTTTATCGACTACAGTGGCAGTATTCTGGCCGTTGAGGCCCGTAAGAAGTATCGAGAGTTGCGGGGGGATACGCTTTAGTATCTTTGTCCCAATGGCTATCTACTTCGCATCCGATTTTCACCTTGGTGTCTCCGCCCGCGTCTCCAGTCGAGAGCGGGAAGACCGCATCGTTGCCTGGCTGGACGATTGCTGGAAAAAAGACGCCGAGGCGTTTTATCTGGTAGGTGATCTTTTCGAGTTTTGGTTTGAATGGGCGGAAGTGGTGCCCAGAGGCTACGTTCGCTTTTTTGGTAAACTGGCAGAAATCGTTGATGCCGGTGTTCACGTTCATGTATTTACCGGCAACCACGACATGTGGTTCGGAGATTACTTGCAGCAGGAGATTGGAATAGTGATGCACCGCAGGCCCATCCGCGTTGAACTACTCGGGCACCAACTATTGATCGGGCACGGCGATGGGCTGGGGCCTGGAGACTACAGTTATAAACGGCTAAAACGGCTTTTCGAAGCCAAGTGGGCCCGGTGGTTGTACACCCGCCTCCATCCGAATATAGCGATGCGGCTGGCCTTCTTCTTCAGCGGAAAGAGTCGAAGCAGCCAGCCCCCAGAAACGAAGTTCCTTGGGCCCGACAAGGAATGGCTAGTCGCCTACAGTGAACGAAAATTGGCCCTCGACCCGGATTTAAATCTACTTATTTTCGGCCACCGACACCTCCCGATTGACTTTGAACTCTCCGACGGGCAGGCCCGCTACCTCAACCTTGGAGAGTGGCTCCACTACCAGTCTTACGTCCGAATGGACGAAAGAGAGGTCAAGCTGTGCTATTGGGAAAGCCCAACTTAAGTGATAAATCATTTTATTGTAAAAAATTTTCGCTGCTTATAATTACACTTCAACATACAATTGTCTGTTTGAAAAGGTCGGCTCCCTACGATCATTGATAAATTAGGTTTAACACGCCAATACTGAACATCCGCAGTACTTCTGATGTAAGGTTAGGTAAGACAGCACTTTAAAATATTTTGTAATTTTGTAGCGCGAATGTGAGAATAAGCGAGTTGTGCTTCGTAACGTGCCCAGTGAAATTAACTTTCACCAAACCTGATCCCTGCAGGCTTGCCTGCGGACAAAACGAAATCCATTGTCAACCAAAGACTCCGAACTACGGCTTCTTGACCGGAAAAGCGCCCCGAAAAATGTGTCCGACCAGGCCCTGCAAGACTATTACGTCTGCCGGGTCAGTAGAGAACTAAGCAATATAATCCGAAGAGATGTGCTAACGGGAAGGGCGAAGTTTGGCGTAAGCGACGACGGAAAGGAGTTGTATCAAGTAGCCATGGCGCGGGCCGTTAAGGCAGGAGACTGGAGGGCAGATTATTACCGTGGGCACACGCTGTTGCTGGCCCTTAAGGTCGCCTCCGTAGAAGACATTCTTGCTCAGTTATACGCAGATGCAAAAGAAGACCCCTTCAGCGTAGGTCGTTCCATGGTAGGCCACCACGCCACGCCTTTCGTGAACCATGAAGGAGAATGGCTAGACCACCTCGCGGGTTTCAACGTGAGCAGTGCCACGTCTCCAACGGCAGGGCAGATGGCCCGCGGTCTTGGCTTAGCCTTTGCTAGCAAAAAATACCGTTCTGGAGAGAGCCTACCTACTGGTTTCAGTGACAACGGCAACGAGATTTCTTGGACAGAAATCGGGGACGCGTCCACATCCGAAGGTGTATTCTGGGAAACCATCAACGCCGCCGGAGTACTTCAGGTACCGATGATTACCACGGTAGTTGACGATGGCTTTGGTATATCCGTACCGGTAGAGAAGCAGACAACTAAAGGGAGCATCAGTAAGGCACTCGCTGGCCTCAAAGAAGAAAAAGGGGAAACGGGCGGAATTGAGGTCCATGAAGTACACGGCTGGGACTACCCGGCACTCACTGCCCTTTATCCCACCCTTGCATCCCGCGTGCGCGCCACCCACCGCGCCGCCCTTGTGCACGTCACCCAGCTCACCCAGCCTAATGGCCATAGCACCAGCGGTAGCCATGAACGCTATAAAAGCAAAGAACGGCTAGCCTGGGAAAAGGAATTCGACTGCCTCGTGCAGTTCCGCCACTGGATGATTGCCACCGGCGTAGCCGACGCAAGCGAATTAGACGAAATCGACGTACAAGCGAAGAAAGAGGTGATGGCCGCCCGCAAGAACGCGTGGGAACGGTTGGGCAACCGCCTAAACCACCGCCGCGATGAGCTGCTCCACCTATTTCCCGCCAGCGGGTTATACGAACGATACCACACGACAATTGGTAAGATGGATATGCCGGTCCTCTCCGAGTTAATCAACAAGATCCGCCACCTCCGGCTCGAGCTAGGCAAAGTGCCGCTGTTGCCCGAGCTCCAAGCATGGCTGCGCGACGCCCGCCAGGAACTCAAGGAAGACATGGGCTCACACCTATTTAGCCAGACACCAAAGTCTCCCGTTCGCCTACCGGCCCTACCCGCAAAGATTGAAAATAACCAGCCTACAGTACCTGCTTACGAGTTGTTACAACAGTATTTCACCGCTAAATTTAAAGAATACCCCAACCTCTACGCTTTCGGTGAGGATGTTGGCCACATTGGCGACGTAAACCAGGGTTTTGCCGGCCTGCAGCTCAAATTTGGTGAAGACCGAATCTTTGATACGGGTATCCGCGAGTGGTCTATTGTAGGCCAGGCGATGGGTATGTCGATGCGCGGCTTACGCCCCATCGTAGAAATCCAGTACCTCGACTATATTTTCTACGCCCTTCCGATATTGACCGACGACGTGGCCACCATGCGCTGGCGAACCGGTGGCGTTCAGGCCTGCCCGCTCATCATCCGTACCCGGGGGCACCGGCTGGAAGGGGTCTGGCATAGCGGTAGTTATTTGGCACCGCTCATCAACAGTTTGCGGGGCATCCACCTTTGCGTACCGCGTAATATGACGAAGGCTGCGGGGATGTACAACACCTTACTTAAAGGCGATGACCCCGCCATTGTGATCGAGGTGCTTAATGGTTACCGGCTCCACGAAACTATCCCGCAAAACCTAACGGAATTCATGGTTCCCCTCGGCGTCCCT
>Ga0136553_1000024_pt1 | contig 54418 bp, 41 predicted proteins | sample AntRauTorckE5430_FD_101384 | JGI IMG/M metagenome (GOLD analysis project Ga0136553, IMG submission 101384) | Saline lake microbial communities from Rauer Islands, Antarctica - Metagenome Torckler E5 #430 | ecosystem: Environmental > Aquatic > Non-marine Saline and Alkaline > Saline | place... | reverse complement strand
GACGATCTGCAATATGAGTATCGAGATGGGTGCCCGCGGCGGCCTCATCGCCCCCGACCAAACTACTTTCGATTACCTCGAAGGCCGCGAGTTCAGCCCCAAAGGAAAAGACTGGGACGACGCGCTTGCCTACTGGAAGTCGCTGCCTACTGAAGACGGTGCGAATTTCGACTTTGAGCTTTATTACAAAGCGGAAGACATCACCCCGATGATCACCTACGGCACAAACCCCGGTATGGGCATGGGCGTGAAGGAGGCCATTCCTGTCAGTTCCAGAGTACACAACAAAACCAGCATCGACAAAGCAATGAAGTACATGGGCCTCGAAGCGGGAATGCACTTAGAAAACCAGCCGATCGACTACGTTTTCATCGGTTCCTGCACCAACTCCCGAATCGAAGACCTGCGCGCCGTCGTCGGCCTCGTCGGCGATCGTAAAGTGGCGGCTGGCGTAACCGCCATCGTCGTTCCTGGCTCACAGCAAGTATCCAAACAAGCCATCGCTGAAGGGCTCGACAAGAAGCTCGTCGCCGCTGGTTTCGAGTTTCGGGAAGCCGGTTGCTCGGCCTGCCTCGGCATGAACGATGACAAGATACCTGCAGGAAAATACTGTGTTTCTACCTCCAACCGGAACTTTGAAGGACGGCAAGGGCCCGGAGCTCGGACTATTTTGGCTTCGCCGCTTACCGCTGCTGCTGCTGCGGTTACTGGGCGGGTTGTTGATGTTCGGAAGTTTGTTTGATGGGTGTTGCTGCCCGCTATACAGCTACCGCACTAGAGAAATTTAAGATGTTGAATCAAAAATACTAAATCCTCCATGACGCCATTCACAAAACTAACCTCCTCCGCCGTCCCGCTTCCAATCGAAGATGTAGACACCGACCAAATTATCCCCGCCCGCTTTCTGAAGGCAGTTACCCGCGATGGCTTCGGTGAAAACCTCTTCCGCGACTGGCGCTACGATAAAGAAGACCAGCCGAAAGAAGACTTCGTACTTAACAACCCGACGTACTCCGGGCAAATCCTCGTCGCCGGTGCCAACTTCGGTTGCGGCTCCAGCCGGGAACACGCTGCTTGGGCGATTGGTGACTTTGGTTTCCGCGTCGTGGTGTCCAGCTACTTTGCGGATATTTTCCGGGGCAACGCGCTGAACAACGGCATCCTACCACTGGTCGTTTCCCCTACCCTACTGGACGAGATCCTCCAAACGATCGAACAGAACCCGGTTGCTGCCTTTACCATTAACCTGGAAGCGCAGACGTTCAAGAACGAGACCACCGGCACGGTTTCCACCTTCGATATCGATAATTACAAGAAAACCTGCCTCATCAATGGCTACGATGATATCGACTACCTGCTGAGCCAAGGTGAGCTGATTGAGAAGTTTGAGCGAGAGCGGGTGGACTTTTCATTGGCTTGAGTGGTTTGCTAACCTTATAGCCATAAATTCATCCTACTACTTTAGTCTCTGCGTAGTTTACCTTCAAGATAGCCGCCACCTGGGGGCACCCCTTACCACAGATAACATGTCAAATTTCAACATAGCCGTACTAGACGGCGACGGCATCGGCCCCGAAGTAATCAAACAAGGCATCAAGGTTTTGAACCAGGTCGCTTTAAAATTTGGTCATAAATTTCGCTTCGACTTCGCGCCAGTAGGTGCCATTGCGATCGACCAGACAGGCGATCCGTTACCGGAGGAGACGCTTGATCTCTGTAAGCGCTCCGATGCGATCTTCTTCGGTTCCATCGGTCACCCCCGCTTCGACAACGACCCTACAGCTACGGTACGGCCAGAGCAAGGTTTGCTGCGTCTCCGGAAGGAGCTCGGCCTGTACGCCAACCTCCGCCCGGTAGCCGGATACAAAGAACTTACCCACCTAAGCCCGCTCCGCCCTGAGCGCATGGAAGGCGTGGACATGCTGATCGTCAGGGAACTGACGGGCGGCATCTACTTCGGCGACAAAGGGCGCCGGGACGGAGGTGATACCGCCTTCGACACCTGCCTATACACCCGCATAGAAATTGAGCGGATCGTGAAGATGGGTTTTGAGGCAGCAGGCAAACGCCGTGGCAAACTGATGCTGGTAGACAAGGCCAACGTGATGGAGAGCTCCCGCCTCTGGCGCGAGGTCACCCGCGAGATGGCTTCTGACTATCCGGACGTCGAGCTCGGCTTCATGTTTGTCGACAATGCGGCGATGCAACTCATCCTCAATCCCGCACAGTTCGATGTGATCGTGACGAGCAATATGTTTGGCGATATTTTATCTGATGCTTCCAGCGTACTGGCTGGTTCTCTTGGTTTGCTACCTTCCAGCAGTGTCGGCTCGAAGGTTGGAATGTTTGAGCCCATCCACGGTTCCTGGCCGGAAGGGGCGGATCAGGACCGGGCCAACCCGACAGCAGCTATTCTTTCTGCAGCGATGATGCTTGATCACCTCGGCCTGGTGAAAGAAGGCGATGCGATCCGTAAAGCAGTAGGGACCGTACTGGAGTCTGGCAAAGGGACTGAGGACCTGCGGCCTAAGGAGCAGGTTGGTACTGATGCTATGGGAGATTTGATTGTAGCGGCGCTTTAGCTATAGGTCCCTAACCATGTAAAGATCACAGCCGCCGTGCCCCGTCTCCCCCATCGGCCAGGCTAGGTATTCGAAGCCACATTTCTTGTACACTTCAGCGGCGTCCTTCATGGCCGTCACCGTTTCCAGGTACATCTGTTGGTAGCCGGCGGCGCGGGCTCCTTCGAGGCAGGCTTCCATGAGTAAACGGCCGCCGCCGAAGCCACGGCCTTCTTTCAGTAGGTACATCTTACGGAGTTCACAGACCGTACCGTCGCCGCCCGCCAGCGGGGCGTAGCCTGCGCCGCCTACGACCACTGCTCCTGAAAAACCCGCCCCTGCACCTGCGGCCCCGCCCACCTCATGCGCTACTACAAAAAAGGCAGAGCCTTCGGCATTATAAGTACTGGCCATATCCTCCACCTCGGGGTCATTGATGGAAAAGCCTTCACCGACGCAGCTGAATTCGGGCATTACGGTGCGGATTACGTGGGCCATAGCGTGGTTATCTGCTGGAGAGATTAGACGGATGGATAGCATAGTGCGTTGATTTGTATTTTTCACTTCTACATAGGTACGGGCCTCTGCAAAAAAACAAAGTTCTTTTAAAACTTGAGCAACTTATACGTGAGTACAAGTAAATACATTTAGCAAAAGGCTTTCAAAATAGAGCACCCCGCACTCACACGAAAGTACAGAGGCCGACTTAAAAATCCTCAGCCAACTGCCAAATGCCAGCCAAGTGCCGCCCCCGCCCATCATAATCCAGCCCGTAACCCACCACAAACTTGGGAGGGATGACAAAGCCGGTCAGGTCGATGTCCACTTCCACGCGCTGTGCCTCCGGCTTATGCAGCAGCGTCACCAGGGTAATAGATTTCGGGTGCAAGGCTTCAAGTTCCGGTAAAAAGGCTTGCATGGTCAGGCCACTATCTACGATATCTTCTATGAGCACGACGTCCCTACCCGTTACGGTGGCGGCTTCAGGAGCTAGGTGCATCCTCACTTTACCGTCCGTTCTTGTGCCTTTATAGCTGCTGGTTCGGACAAAAGAAATCTCCCCATCCATCCTGGATGCCCGAATGAGATCGGCGGCAAAAATGAAGGCACCTCTCAGCATCACGATGAAACTCGGGTCCCCTCCCTCCAAGCGTCCAGCAAGTTCCTTTCCTAGTTGAACCACCCGTTCATCAATTTCTTCTTCCGTAAGAAACGGACGGAAGGAAAGTTCGTGTAGCTGAATACGTTCGGGTTTAGCGGAGGCCATATTTATCAATTAAGTACAGGAGCGAAGTTATGGAGGCTGCTCCCAATTCAAGTTCTCTTTTATTGACGTTCTCAAAAACATCGGTCTTCGTGTGGTGAAAATCAAAGTAACGCTGGGAATCGGGCCGGAAGCCAATGAGTAGGCCACCCTGAGATTTCAGACCACTGATATCAGCTCCGGAACCGCCGCTGCTAAAGCTCAGCCCGTAGGGCTCAAGTAATGGGAGCCAATCGTTAATTCGGCGGAAGTCAGCGGTAAACACGTCGTCCCGTCCCGTAGCGCTGAATCCGCGCGGCGTAAAGCCTCCACTATCGGATTCCAGTGCCGCCAGGTGAAACTCTTTCTTTTCGTTACTGGCTGCCCAGTAGGCGCGGCCACCGGCCAGCCCGTTCTCTTCGTTCATGAACAGCACGCAACGGAACGTTCGTTTCGGTTTATGGCCAATCTTTTGCCAAAGCGGTAGCACCTGCAGAGAATGCACGATGCCCGCTCCGTCGTCGTGCGCGCCTTCGCCCACATCCCAGCTGTCCAGGTGCCCACCCACCAGAATGATTTCGTCGGGAAATTCACTGCCCCGAATTTCTCCGATCACGTTAAAGCTAGGTACCGGTGGTAGGTTACGGCCGTTAGACTGCAAGTGAACCCGCACCTCGCCCTGCCTAAGCAGCCGGCTAAGTTTCTCCGCATCGTTCGTAGAAACAGAAATGGCGGGAATCGCCATTCCTTCCTCCGCAGGCGCAATTGCTCCGGTATGGGGGATATCGTCCAGACCGGTCGTCATGCTTCGGACGAGTGTAGCCCTTGCGCCAAATTTCGCCGCAACGATGTGGCCGCTCCCCCTTTGGTCAACCGCACCTCCATAAGCATTGAACGTTTTGGTCTGGGTTGGGTCCATTGGGCGGTTGAAAAAAACAATCTTACCCCCAACGCCCGCCCGGCCAAGCTGCTCCACTTCCTGAAGGCTGAAGACTTCCACAATCGGCGCGGTAATGCCAGCAGGCCCCGTTCCGATAGAATTACCCAGCGAAGTCACCTTAATCTCTTCGGTACCCACCATAGCGTTATTCACGATGCGCCCGGTCGCAGGAGCGCCGCGGTCCCAGCGGGGAACGGTACAAGGCTGGAGGTATACAGTATCAAAGCCAAGCGTATCCATCAAGCGCTTCATGCTGAACACGGCAGCCTCCGCTCCGGGCGAACCCGCCAACCGAGGACCAATATCCTTGCATAAATGATGGAGCCAGTCGTAGCACTCTCCCTCCGTAAGCGCCTTATCGTAAATCTCTTTGACGATCAACGCTTCGTTACCCTGCGCTGAAACGATAGAAACCGAGGGTAGTAGCAGAAACAAAAAAAGAAGCCTTTTTACGATTCCATAAGGTTGTGATGGCCCGCCGGTAAAAAAACTACCCGTAAAATAGAAAATAGTACTCATATTATATTTAGAATTTTAGTAACGTAAACCAAGGCTTACCGAAACATAGTTTTGCGAAGATTCGAACTGAGCAACAATACAGCCCGAATTGGAATCTAACAATTTTCACGACTTATCGCAAAGCAACGATTAATTTCCCTCATTCCCTGTTTCGCCGTAAAAAATTCTACGATGCAAACAAAGTCCTATTTTTTGTTCGGCCAAAACTTTAGTATGTTTCTTATGAACTTCTGTACAATAAGCCCTTATCTTTGAAATAACGATAAGGGCAACAGCCCGTTGCTCCTTGTCTTTTAATTTGGTTTTATTTGGTTAGGGCTGAGGTAGTGCTGTGGTGGCACTGCCTCATTTTTTGTCTAATCACCAACGTACTTTGATCTCCGCTTCAACATCCTCTCCAAACCAGTTCTTTTGGCTGGTAAGTACATCGTAGCCGGTTGCAGGCTGATAGGTAAGGAAATGGCGACCATCGGACAAAGCCGTCCCGGTATGTCGTTCAATCTCCACCTTCGTGGTAGCTCCCTGATCCTGCTCAATCGTCAGACGACGGACAATCAGACTACTGTCCTGCGCCAGATAACTGGTTAGCGTATGACCGACGGAGAGCGTTTCTTCCATCGTCTCATACTTATCGAACCAGGCGGGTTTATTGATGTCGGCTTCCCGAAAAAGGCGCAGGTCATTGACGAAGTTGAGATTATCAATCTCTTGTCTCTCCGTTCTTCCGTTCAGGCTGATGGTTTTCTCGACCTTGGTATTGACAGCACTCAGGCGGTCCGTTTCGGCAGAAATGTATTCCCGCAAGTCGAAAAAAGGTGTCGAGTCGATGGTAGCGCCCGGTTCTTCCGGGGCACAGGCCAACAGCAAAAGGGGCAGTGCGATCAGGGTGAAGAGTCTATACATATCGGGTAAAGGCCTGAACGTGGCTTAGGGTTTATCAATTTACACACTCTTCATTCAAAATATAATCGGCTCGGCTCCCCGCTTCGACTACGCTCAGGGTAAGTCGAAGTGGAGAGTTAAGATAATCAATACTGCTGGTTGTAAGTCAGTATGGCCTCCGTACAGTGACTATATTACACCACAAAGACTCCTCTATGAAACGCCTCACGTTCCTCCTGCCGGTCATCTTCTTTTTCTCCTGCATACCAAACGCCGCTGTGATGGTAAACGCCGAAACTGTTCCGGCTCAGTACACTGAGATCACCAGAGAAGTACTAGCTTCTAAGGGTGGCATTAGTACCTACGAAGAGATCGACTGCGAGCTCGTTAGCTATAACGTCCTCCCGATCAACTACGCTAACGGTAGAGCAGCCCTTACTGCTGAATCCCGCCGTATTATAGACGATCGTCTACTGAACCTCCTTCGTGAGCGTCCAAACATCCGCATCCAAATCAACTCCCACACCTCTTCCGTAGGTTCTGCCGGTAACAACCAGGCACTGTCTGAGCGTCGCGCCCAGGGTATTTCTGACTACCTGGTAGGCCGTGACATCAACCGTAGTCGCCTCGTAACCCGTGGTTACGGCGAGAGCCAGTTAATGAACCATTGTGCTGACGGCGTAAACTGCTCCGACGCTGAGCACCGCGTTAACCGCCGTACCGAGTTCCGCGTACTGAACCTCGAACAGCAGTAATAAAGACGCGGTTCTAAACCGTTCCTAAGGAACGTCAATTCATTTGGGCGGAGGCTTCTTTTTTAGACTACTAGATGTAATAGTTTACCGGAACCGCAAACTCAGCACCCCCATAACAGCCTCTTTGACGATAGAGCCATGCATTTTGCTGGCCCCCAAGACGCGATCGGTAAAGGTAATCGGCACTTCAATAATTTTGAAGCAGAGCTTCCAGGCCGTGTGCTTCATCTCAATCTGAAAAGCGTAACCTATAAATTCGATTTTATCAAAGTCGATGGCCTCCAGCACCGGGCGGGTGTAGCACATGAAGCCCGCGGTAGAGTCTTTGACGGGCATCCAGGTGATGAGCCGAACGTAAATAGACGCACCGTAAGAGAGGACGCGCCGGTCAAAAGGCCAGTTTTCCACTCCTCCGCCTTTGATGTACCGAGAGCCTACGGCCACGTCTCCTCCTCCGGAATGGCAAGCTTCACGCAGGCGCACAAGGTCTTTTGGGTTGTGGCTAAAATCGGCATCCATCTCAAAGAAGTAACGATAACCGACGGATTTGGCCATACCCCAGCGGAAGCCATCGAGGTAGGCTGTTCCAAGACCAAGCTTACCAGCGCGTTGAAGTAGGTGTAGCCGGTCCGGATATTCCTTCTGCTTCGCTTTAACGATGTCAGAAGTCCCATCGGGCGAACCATCGTCAACAATAAGCAGGTGGAAGGAGTACGACAGCGTGAACACCGTGTCGATCATCTTGGCGATGTTCTCTTTTTCGTTGTAGGTGGGAATGATTACGAGGCTGTCGCTCACGGGGAAAGTTATTTTTTCTTAGAGGTGCAAATATACCCAAACCCCTTAGGTTAAAGGATACCCTACTTACCATTGCTTCCTTAAATCGAGCGTTGTCCGTTATAAATAAACCGCAGTTAAACCACATCAACTGTTTGTAAGCACCCATCCTGCTAATTCTGAACGAGCATCACACCGATTGCCCCATGCATAATACAAGCAGGAGAATTACCCGAAAGTCCACTGTGCATGCTGATTGACCGAGTTCCAACGCATAAAGCCAAAAAGCAAGTATTCGGAAGTAGGATGGGCGTACTTTCTTCACCAAAGACAAGGCGTGATCAGATTAAAAAGTGGTACGTCATTAAGCGGGGCGCGGCCGCGGGGTACCGTGAACGGTTACCGAGGAGCAAGGCGGGGTTCGGTACCGTTCTTCGACCTCAAAGAATCTGGACCATATACTTCCGTATAAGTACGAGGTAGTAAGCAAAGCGATGTTTACCCCTCCAACTTCCCTTGCACCTGCGGCCGCGCCACCAATTTCCAAAAAGGAGGTTAGTGGTCCCGAACTTAATTCTGTGTACAAATCATCCGCCGCTAAAACAATCCTATCAACACCAAACTAACCCTACAATTTGTTTAAATAATTACTGGCAGTTTCGTATGTTTGCAGGGTTAAGAAAAGTACTGAATGGCAGACGCAACCTACAACGAAGACAACATCCGGTCGTTGGACTGGAAAGAGCACATTCGCCTCCGTCCGGGAATGTACATCGGCAAGCTCGGCGACGGCGCCAGCCCCGATGACGGCATCTATATCCTACTCAAAGAAGTGATCGATAACTCTATCGACGAGTACGTGATGGGCCACGGCACCAAAATTGAAGTCGTCATCGAAGACGGGGTCGCTTCCGTGCGCGACTACGGCCGCGGCATCCCGCTGGGCAAGGTCATTGACGTGGTCTCCAAAATGAATACCGGTGGTAAATACGACAGTAAGGCCTTCAAAAAGTCAGTTGGTCTCAATGGTGTTGGCCTCAAGGCGACCAACGCCCTCTCCGACGAGTTTATGGTCTACGCCGTCCGTGAAGGCAACATGAAACAGGCTGACTTTTCCGTCGGCAACCTCATTAAAGAGCATAAGCAGGTAAAGACCAAGGAAGTCAACGGCACCTATATTCGCTATCATGCCGATCCCGCTATCTTCAAAAAGTTTAAGTACCGATCAGACTTCATCGAGAACCAACTCTGGAACTACGCCTACCTGAACGCCGGTCTTAAACTCATCTTCAACGGCAAAACCCTCGTTTCCAAAAACGGCCTCAAGGACCTACTGGAACGCAAAGTCAACGAAGAACTGCGGCGCTACCCCGTCATCCACCTTAAAGGAGAGGACATGGAAGTAGCCATCACCCACGGCAATGCCTACGGCGAGACCTACTTCAGTTTTGTGAACGGCCAGCACACCACCCAGGGCGGTACGCACCTCAACGCCTATAAGCAAGGCTTCGTAGAGTCCTGCCAGAAGCACTTCAACAAAGCTTACGACCGGAAAGACATTCTGGGCAGCGTAGTAACGGCCGTCGCCATCAAGGTCGAAGATCCCATCTTTGAATCGCAGACCAAGACCAAACTCGGCTCCACCGATATGGGGCCGGACTCCCCCACCGTCTCCACCTTCATGCGCAAATTCATGATGGAGCACTTCGATAACTTTCTACACAAGAACCCCGCGACCGCGGATGCCCTCGAAAAGCGGATCAAGCAAAGTGAGCGCGAACGCAAGGAAATTGCTGGCATCAAAAAACTAGCCAACGCCCGGGCTAAGAAGGCCAACCTCCACAATAAAAAACTGCGCGACTGCCGCGTCCAGTACAACTCCAATAATAAGAAACATACCGACGAGCAACGGCTAGCCACCACGATCTTCATCACCGAAGGCGACTCGGCGTCCGGTTCTATCACGGTAGCCCGCGATGTCTACACCCAAGCGGTATTCTCCCTGCGTGGTAAGCCGTTGAACTGCTTCGGGCAGACGAAAAAGGTTGTCTACGAAAACGAAGAATTTAACCTTCTTCAGCACGCCCTCAACATCGAAGACGGGGTAGGTGAGCTGCGCTATAACCGCGTCGTGATCGCCACCGACGCCGACGTTGACGGGATGCACATCCGTCTGCTGCTGCTCACCTTTTTTCTCCAGTTCTTCCCCGATATGGTAGAAGGTGGCCACCTCTACATTCTGGAGACCCCACTCTTCCGCGTCCGCGACAAGCAAAAGACGTTCTATTGTTATAGTGAACAGGAAAAACAGGAGGCAATGAAAGCGCTACGCGGCAAGCCAGAGATTACCCGCTTCAAGGGCTTAGGCGAGATTAGCCCCAAAGAATTCGGAAAATTCATCGGCGAGCACATCCGCCTCGAACCCGTCGTTATGGGTGAGAACACCAACATCGACGAATTACTGACTTATTACATGGGCAAAAACACACCCGCCCGCCAGAACTTCATCATCGACAACCTTCGTATTGAAGTAGATGCCGATATGGATGGTGGTGGGGTTGATGATGTTGATCAGTTGGCTGGAAAGAAAGCGGATACTACCGAGGTGGCTTTGGCTTAGTGGCTAAATAATTAGAGTGCAGAAATAAAAGTACAGTTCCTTGGGTAAAGAAACTTTGTTTCTGGAGTCTGCGAGAGTGTTTACGCTTCGACGCCCAACAATTAAACGTTGTGCGAAATGGCTTTAACACCTGTACAATATTATTCAATACACCCTCTATTAAACCTCTTTAGTCAACCTTTTTTAGAAAAAACGTGTGTATGCGTGTCGTATACCTGCGTCTAAAATCACTTTCATTCACCTCAATATTAACTACGAAACCCTATTTAATCGTCGTTCTGCTTTTTCTCACCCCCTTCTTTGGCTGCACGCCTTCAACGGGCACGGTCCTTTTACATGGGGATATCCCTCCGCCGGAAGAGCTTGCTTTGGCTGTTTCTCAGTCTGACATTTACAAAGACTTCTCATCAGCCGCTAGCTCACTTAGGGAAAACGAAGCATCCTTTTCTATTGAAGACCTCCAGGCTTGGGCTGCCAGTACCAACGTCACCGAAGGTCAAGCCATTGATTACATGGTGAAGCATAGCAACATAAGCAAAGCTAAGATGACCGCCTTCATCTCAAGCTCAAAGGACATAAAACAACGGCTGCTCAATAAGTTTGGTGAGTCACTTAAAGAGGCTTATGCTGATCAGGTCCTTTTAGAGCGCTATAAGTCAGCCTTCAAAGAAATGGCTCCAAGAAAAGCTCCTACCTTTGATGAGAAGAACACCGTATGTGGACCTGGACATGCCCTCAAATGCCCTGGCACAAGAGAATGCTATTATGGTAATAACCTTGGCACCTATCTTGACACCTGTGAAAGAGAAAACATTAACCTTGTTGGTTACTCATTAAAACGGGTACGCTCGGAGGAGTAACCGCAGGAGTGGCTAAGAAAAATGACCCGCAAGAAGGCGTGAAAGCGCCGCAGGCAGAAGCCCCTAAACAGAAATTTGTATCTTGTACCTGACAGGATGAACAAACAAGAAGGCGGTAGCTTCCTGGCTGCCAAAACTTAGGTCCGAACGCTCGATTCTGATTAATTGAACATCCTATCTCTATACTATTTATACATGGCACCGCTTCGCGTTGCTTGCTATGTAAGGTGGTGGTTTGTAAACCCGGGACTCAACTACGATGCGTCCCGAGCTACTATTGTTAAACCCCTACGGAATCAATCGTTATCGGGCATAGCTATTCTTGTTGCCGTAGGCAACTCGCTCCAAGTACAACGCTCTAGGCAAAAACCACCAAGTCTACTCCCGCTTACCAAACTCTTCCTCAGCAACCCGGCGAACCTCATCAGCCACCCGCCAAGCCACCTGCTCATCGAGCGTAGGCGGGATAACGTTATCAATGGTAGGGTTACGGATATGCTCAGCGATAGCGCGGGCAGCGGCCAGCTTCATGTTGGGTGTGATCCGGGGAGCGCGGGCATCCAGCGCACCACGGAAGATGCCGGGGAAGCCGAGAACGTTGTTGATCTGGTTAGGAAGGTCACTGCGGCCAGTTCCGACGATGGCGGCACCGCCGGCCTTGGCTTCCTCGGGCATGATCTCCGGAACGGGGTTGGCCATGGCGAAGATGATGCTGTCTTTGGCCATGGTAGCTACGTCGTGCCGGTCGATTAGGTTCGGCATACTTACACCGATGAATACGTCGGCACCTACAAGGGCATCCTTGAGCGTTCCCGTCTTATTCTGCTTGTTCGTGAATTCGAGGGCTTCTTGCTTGGCGTAGTTGAGGTTATCGCGTCCGGCATGGATGATGCCTTTGCTGTCGCACATTACGATTTCGCCAACGGGAGTGGCTAGTGGTGAGTCAGGGTTGTCCACGGCTTTAAGCAGTCGGGCAATCGCGATGCCCGCGGCGCCGGCGCCGTTGATCACTACCTTAAGGTCTTCCATCTTTTTGCCGACTAATTTGCTGGCGTTAAGAAGACCAGCTAGGGTAACGATAGCTGTACCGTGCTGGTCGTCGTGGAAGACGGGAATGCCGATGTCCTGTAACCTACGTTCGATCTCGAAGCTCCGGGGCGCTGAAATGTCTTCGAGGTTAACCCCACCGAAGACTGGAGAGATAAGCTTGACGGTTTCAATAATTTTCTCCACGTCCTGAGTGTCCAGGCAGATGGGAAAGGCGTCGATGTTGGCAAAACGCTTGAAGAGCATGGCCTTACCCTCCATGACGGGAATACTGGCCAGGGCTCCGATGTCTCCCAATCCAAGAACCGCAGAGCCGTCAGTGACGATGGCAACGGTATTAGATTTGATGGTATACTTATATACGTCATCCGGATTGGCGGCAATAGCTTTACAAGGCGCAGCGACGCCGGGACTGTAGACGAGAGAGAGATCGTCCTTGCTGCGCACGTCCATTTTAGGAGAGATGCGGATCTTTCCCTTGAGGGTGCGGTGGAGATTCAGAGATTCTTCGAAGTAGTCCATATCTGATTAAAACTTATTTAAGAGGCGAAAAGTACGGGTTATTTGGCGAGCGACGTAATGCTTAAGCAGACATAACTAGGCAGCCGTAAGCCTGACCGTTCGCGATGGGCTGATAATCTAGGCAATAAGTAGCCAGACATTGATAAATACTTACCGTAATCACCTCGGCTCCACTCACCGAATGTAGCCGATATTCATCCGTCTTCCGGCAGGCAATGGCGCCACGCTACTTGGCCCTGTAAAAGTAAACGAGAAAAACCGTATCGACCTGAAGGTCGTTAATACATAAACCGACTTGAAGGTCGATACTACACAAAGCCATGCTACTAGAAACCCGTGCCCTCATCCTCCGTGCCGTAAAATACGGAGACTCCAGCCTCATTCTGGAGACTTATACCGAGGCGAAGGGTATCCGCAAGTACATTGTAGGCGGCGTACGCAAGGCCCGCAGCCGGACACCCGCCAGCCTCGTACAACCAATGAACCTGGTAGACATCATCGCTTACGAACGTGAGGGAAAAGACATGACGCGGCTCAAGGAAGTCCGACCAGCCCACGTTTATACCCGCATACCTTTCGACGTTTATCGCGGAACAGTCGGTCTGTTCATGCTTGAAGTAACGCGCAACTCCATCAAAGAGGCAGAAGAAAATCCCGCTCTGTTCAGCTTCCTCTACGAAGCCTTTCGGTTACTCGATACTACAGAAGGCCCGATTACCCATTTCCACCTACATTTCCTGTTGGAGCTTACCGCTCACCTCGGCATGCTCCCAGCCGGCAACTGGAGCGAAGCCACTCCCCTGTTTGATCTCAAAGAAGGCTCCTTCACTAAAGACCACCCAGGCCATCCCGAATACCTCGATGAGGAACAGGCAGCCTTGATGTTTACCCTCCTCCATGCCCGCCATAATGAGCTCGGTGGCATCACCTCCACCCGGCAACAGCGCAACCAGTTACTCGTAGAACTGATCCGGTACTACCGCTACCACGTTGAAGGAATGCGGGAAATTAATTCCCTTAAAGTTCTTCGCGAAGTGATGGGCTAAACCCCGTACAGTCGGGTATGAAAATCGGAGCGTAAATACATACAAGCGCGTAAAAAATATTCTCCCCCCCCGTAAACCAAACCAAATAAACCCACGTTAGGCAATCGTATTCAAAACATTGTTTCAGGTATTCCCCTTCGGGTCTACTAATCATTTCACTTTTTTGCTTAGGACTTTTTACACCCCTTAAACAAATGTCATAGGATTTCATACTGTACCCGCACAGTCTCGTCGGGCACAGCTAATCTCTGTATCATGCCTCCGTCACCCCAATTTTTGGGTGGGGTCCACCCATCTGTAATGTTTGTAACAGTCGCTTTCATATTCTTGGGCAGTTTTGCCTCAGAAGCGCTAGGTACGTTTGAGCCTTATTTGGTACTTGGGATGATGTTGCTACTCGGTTTACCACACGGAGCAACTGATCATGGATTGTTTCTTGCCCTGCGCAAAGACAAGCGAACAGATAATAAACTTGGGTTTTACTTACGATACGTTGGTGTAATAGCCGCTTATGGGCTTGTTTGGTACTTTATTCCTTTAGTTGCTTTTTCAATCTTCATCCTGTTGTCCGTTTACCATTTCGGACAGTCTAATTGGGTGAACGTTAAACACCGCAATCCCATCCTAGCTAGGGCACACTATATAGTTTGGGGCGCGGGAATCTTACTAACGCCCATCCTGATACACACCGATGAAGCAGTTACTATTGTAGCGACCATGACTTCTACTGTTCTCAAAGCTCCTGAACATTCCACAGCCCTTATGTTTATCGGCCTAATGGGCCTAGTGAACACAATAGTGCTCGTCTCACTTTGGCTCAGCGGTAGCCTCGACAAACGGAGAATGATGCTAGAAGTTCTGGCTTATGCCCTGCTAATGGGGATGTTCTTCACCAATAGCCTACTTTTAGGCTTCACCGTCTATTTCGTTTTCTGGCACTCTTTGGCTTCGGCGCGCGATCAACTACAGTTTTTCGAACGACGGCTTTCGCCAGACCTAAGACGCCAGCTTTATGGCGAAATCGCGATGACAGTACTCGGAGCCCTTGCGTTCTGCCTAATCGTTTGGTTTGGTCCTGGTCCGGAGTCGGCATTACAGCCATCCGTCATAGGTGGTGTATTCATCGTTATTTCCCTCTTAACCATGCCGCACATGATACTGGTAGAGCAACTGTACACTAGTTGGTCGCCGGATGAAGAATTAAATCCACCCGTTGAAATAGACGCATCACAAACTAAAAATCACATCCATAAATCTCAGTCTGTTGCTTCCACCACCGGATGGTAGCAGGCTGATATTCATTCATTAAATACAGTTATAAAATGGAGTTACTATTTTCTTTCCCCTCCTTCTTTCTTGCCAGTATCCAATCTGGTGATTACGTAGGCTTTACTTTTTTCATTGGCTCGATGGCCATGATGGCTGCCACCGTGTTTTTCTTCTTCCAGACTACTCAGGTAGAGGGAAAATGGCGTGACAGTATGCTCGTCGCAGGCCTTATTACTTTCATTGCTGCCGTACACTACTTCTATATGCGTGACTTTTGGGCGGAGACGGGAACGTCCCCTACCGAGTTTCGTTACATTGACTGGATCCTCACGGTTCCATTGATGTGTGTCGAGTTTTTCCTCATTCTCCGTGCCGTTGGCGCAAAGCAAAGTCTGCTGTGGAAATTGATCTTCTACTCGGTATGGATGCTAGTTGCTGGCTACCTAGGCGAAACAGTTTTCCGTGAGTCTTCTGCTCTTTGGGGAGCCATCTCCACGATTGGTTACGTCGGTATCGTTTACGAAGTATGGTTCGGCTCAGCGAAGAAGCTTGCCGCCAACAGTGACGACCCCAAGCTACAAGGTGCCATTAAGTCCTTGGGCTGGTTCCTGCTCGTAGGTTGGGCGATCTACCCTATCGGTTACATGGCCATTCCTGGTGGCTTGCTATCAGGTGTACTGTCCTTAGAAAGCCTCGACTTGTTCTACAACATCGGTGATGCAATTAACAAGATTGGTTTTGGTTTGGTCATCTACGCATTAGCCATATCCGGGTCTGACGTTGCTGATTACGCTACCAGTAAGTAAGTAAGTAAGTAAGTGTCTACCACCAAACGAATTACCCTTTAGTAATTCCATGCTATCGTAGCGGCGTCGTTACGCCTATACGCTAGTAACCATTCATTATCAGCACCTTCCCGTACGGGGAGGTGCTGATTTTTTTTGATGTCCGTGAAGAGAAAGCTCTCAGTAAAAGATTACCAAAGGGCAGCCCTCAACCTAGAACATCTACCTACCTTCGCACCATGCGCCTCCCCCCACCACGCACTGCTGCTGCTACCCTTCTTGTCATCGCCGCCCTGACCACTGGTTGGATGTTCTGGCGTACCGGTAGCGAAAAGCTCTGGGGTTATGGTCCGTTAGTACTTTACCTAGTGTTATTCGGGGCATATTTTCTGCTACGGAATTTTCCAAAAAATGGTAAGCCGCAAGCCGATCGTTGGCTGGCTGTTTATACAGGCTTACTGTTGGGGACGGGATTTGCCGGAGATTTCGGCATCTTCCCTGCGCTGTTCGTCGGGTTCGTACCGATGTTTTTGCTTTATCGACGACTCAGAGCTAGAGATGCCGGTTACGGTGAAGCGTTCCTCCACGGATTCACAGCATTTCTGCTGTTCAACATAATTACAACTTACTGGGTCACCAATACTGGGTTTGGAGCAGGCTTATTTGCGATGCTGGCCAATAGCGCCTTGATGTGCCTACCGTGGCTCGCGTTTTACTGGACGGGGAGGAAGTCTCCTAAGATTGCCTTTCTAGCCTTCGGAGCATGCTGGATCGCCTTCGAGCACCTACACTACAACTGGGGGCTCAACTGGCCCTGGCTCACCCTTGGCAACGGAATGGCGAACTGGCCGGCGCTCATCCAGTGGTATGAGGTGACGGGTGTCCTTGGTGGTTCAGCCTGGATATTGGGTTGTAATTACCTTGCTTTTAAAGCCTTCTTTACCGTTCCACTGAGCGTAGCCGAAATACCTGCTACCGAGCCCACCTTCGAAGGAAGCAGCACAGCTAAAACGCGTCCTTCGTTCAGGCAGTTACTACCATTCCTCGCACTTTTCCTACTACCCATCGCAGGCTCGTTGATCAGATACTACACCTATATTGCTCCTGCAAACGATACGATCACGGTGGCCGCCATCCAGCCAAATTTCGAGCCGCACTATGAAAAATTTGCGGCGGGCGGTGAACCCGCTGTGATCGATACCTTCGTACGGCTGAGCAAGGCCGCTCTCGCTGAAGGACCGGTGAACTACCTCGTATTCCCAGAAACCAGCTTCAGTAGTTTTGAGGAAGACCGGCCACTGCTGAATGGCCCTATGCGAATACTGCAAGGTGAGCTGGCCGGCACGGGCCTTGGCTATCTTATTACCGGCTACTCCGGCTATCACGCTTTCCAAGCCGACGAACCACTAAGCTCCGCCGCACGCATTCTCGACCGTGGCAACGGCAGCGAGTTACGCTACGAAGCCCTCAACGCCGCGCTGCAATTGAACCTCGAAACTCAGGAGACCCAGCACTACCGTAAAGGTGTTTTCGTACCCGGCGCAGAGTCTTTCCCCTTCCGCAAAGTGCTCTTTTTTCTGGAGCCGATCGTAGCCAGCGTTGGCGGATCGGTAGCGGGTCTTGGCACCCAAGAAACACGGACACCTTTCGTTTCCCCAAAAGCAAAAATCGCCCCCGTCATCTGCTACGAATCTGTTTTCGGGGAGTATTTTAGCGACTACATCCGCGAGGGCGCGCAGGTTATTTTCGTGATGACCAACGACGGCTGGTGGGACAATAGCGCAGGCCACAAACAACACCTTTATTACAGCAGCCTGCGGGCCATTGAAACGCGGCGGGCCGTTGTGCGATCGGCCAACGTCGGGGCCTGCGCTTTCATCGATCAGCGTGGCCACATCCTCAACCGAACACACTACGGTGAGGCGGGGTTTCTGCGCGGTGAGATGCAGCTTAATGATGCGATTACTCCCTACGTTTGGTTTGGAGATATCGTCTCCCGGGTGGCTTTACTATTGGCGGGAATGGTGCTGCTGTCGAATCTAGCGCGTAGCCTGAGGCGAGAACCTCGGACTTAGGGTGTAGCGAACCACGGTCAATCACCCCGCACTTATGCGAAAATAAAACGACAAGCGTAGTACCCGTAGTCAACCAACTCGCACTTATTCATAAGCACAACAGCGGTACCTCAACGAGCGTTCCCACCAAACAATGTGGAGATTACTTCTATTTTTTTGGGCGCTAACGCAGGTACAGGGAATGGTTAACGGGCAAAGCTCCTTAGCCCTCAACGTAGTAGCTACCGACTTCGAATGGAAGGACGAACCTAAAAGCTTCCCCGACTCCTCAGCTGTGCTGGTCTATCTCGAAGATTGGATCACCAAAGCCAACGGCAAAGCCTACTGGGAAGCCTCCGTAGACAGCCTCTACGCTGCCGCTCCTACCGTCTTCACCGCAGTACTCCACCGCGGCCAAGCTTACGCATGGGCTGGCCTTACCCCTCCGGATGATGAAGACGCCGGCCGCTGGCTACGTCGCTCCGGCTTTCGTAAGCGCCGCTTCGCTACCGGCCGGCCCCTTCAGCCCGAGGACTGGAACGGTATTCGGGACAGTACCCTCGTCCGTGCCGCCGATGCCGGTTACCCCTTCGCTTCCATCGGCCTGGAAGACGTCGACCTCACTTCTATAGGTAGGCTTTCCGCACGCATTGCCCTCAACACCGGTCCACTTATCCGGGTAGGAAAAGTCCGTGCGCCCGAGAGCGTACGGGTCCGTTCAGCCTTTCTCCAGCGCTACCTCGGTCTACAAGAAGGTGATATTTACCGCGAGCAACGAGTGCGCCGGATGGCTTCCAGCCTTCGCCAACTACCCTACCTCACCATGAAGGGTAACCCTCGCATCAGTTTTCAGGACAGCCTGGCCTTCTTCGATCTACCGCTGGAGCCCCGGGCAGCTAGCCGCTTCGATTTTGTTATTGGCGTGCTCCCCAATTCCGCACAAACAGGAAAACTCCTCATTACCGGCGAACTCAACGGAGAACTACAAAACAGCTTCGGTCAGGGAGAACGCATCGCCGTACGCTTCGAGCAACTCCGGCCCCAAACCCAAGAATTAGAGATCGGCTTAGAGTACCCTTTCCTCTTCGGTCTGCCCTTCGGACTTGAAGGTAACCTGGACCTCTACCGGCGCGACACCTCCTTCCTCAACCTCAACTGGAAGCTCGCAGCTACCTACCTGCGCGAGGGCAACGACCGCCTCTCCGCCTTCTGGGAAAACCGCCGCACGATCGTACCAGGCCAAAACCTTAGTCAGGAAGCAGTGAACGGAAACCTGCCCGATACCCTCGGCGTAGTCCGTTCTTTTTTCGGCCTTCAAGCACGGCGGTCACGGACCGATCGGCGTTTCAGTGCCCGCCGTGGTTATACCGTCGATGTGAGCGCTTCCGCAGGCTTCCGTCGCTTACCCGAAGTCGCCAGCCTTGATCCGGACGCAAGAACATCCGCACAGGCTCAGTTCCAGGCAGCTGCCGAAATTTTTCTTGATCCCATCTCCGGAACAGTAATCTATTTTCGTTTAAAGGGTGCAGGCATCTTCAGTGGCGAGGCATTACTACCCAACGAACAGTACCGGATAGGCGGCGCGAAACTGCTGCGGGGCTTTGACGAGCAATCCGTCTTTGCGCGAGATTATGCCGTACTCACTACCGAATTCCGCTTGCTACTAGGTGGCAACGCCTTCCTGTACGGCTTCCTCGACGCCGCTCGCGTAAATCCCCGCGATAAGCGCAATCCTGACCGATCCATCGATTACCCCCTCGGCTTCGGGGCCGGTATCAACATCGATACCCGAGCGGGAGTTTTTGGGCTTAGTCTGGCGCTCGGCAAAAGCAATGGTATTCCACTTGAGCTGGATGCACCTAAAGTCCATTTGGGGTACGTCAGTGTTTTTTAGGAACTAAGTTAAAGCGTCACTTCCTAAGGAGTAAACCAATAATTAACCTTCAATATCAACTGCCGCGTCTTGGCCTCAAACACATTCTCCACCCGGTAATTATCGCTATAGACCAGGAATACATCCGACATTGGTGCAAAACGGTACTGTAACCGGCTATTAATGTTGAAGTTATCCGCCTGAGTGTTGTACTGCAAGAAAGTAGTCCAGAATACCTTGGTAGAGAAATTCACTTCGGCGCGGCCGGTTGCCAGGGTTAGGTTGAGATCCCCGAAGGGGTCCGGCAGGCGAATTTCATTGCGCTCGATGCCGAGACTGAACGTTCCCCAGGGTGGTGCCAAATAACTCACACTACCCCTATAAGTGAGCTTTTTACCGTTATAGAACTCACCGTAAACGACGAACCATTCGGTCTGGAAGGTTTTCCGCTGGTCGGTATTGAACTGAATATTAAATTCCGAGAAGTTGTATTCTCCTTCCGGAAGCGGGGTACCCGTCAGGCTGAACGGAAAATTGAGGTCGACGAACTGGTTGTTGAAGCGGAACCGCAACTGGCTCGTATTCTTGAAAAATATAAAGTGCCGCAGCCGGGTATAGCGTTCATTGAAACCGTAGCCTTCGGCGTTCCAGTAGAGGTAATTCTCCATTCCTGACCAGTGGAAGTTCACCTTCTCACTCGCTTTAGGATAGATATAATAATCAAGATTATTACTGAACTGGGTATAACCGATACGGACCACCTCCCCTCGTACAGGGTCGAAGTTATTCACCCGGTTATTGAAGCCAACGTCGGCAAAGTAGTTGGTCCCCACATGCTGCAGGAAGCTCGTCGCCTGAAAGCGAGTTCCCTGGTAAATGAAGCTGCCGTAGGCGTGTCCGTCATCTCCGCTAACGCCCGGCTTGGCCGATTGCAAATAGCCTCCCGAACCGCTCCACTTTCCATCTTCGGTACTCAGGTTTATCTCTCCTCCGAAGTTGCGGCTGTAGTCGCCGTCAATTGCATCCGTCCCATCAAAACCCTGGCGGTTAACGAAGATGCCCTTTACCGAAGAGCGCTTCCAGAAACGCCGCTGACCAGCCACCGCTGTATAGTTCTGCGCGGAAGTACCACTACTCCCTTCCCCGGTATGAACGTTAAGCAAACCAATACGGCTTTTACCGCCAACGTTGCCGCTCAACCGTAAGCCGTAAAGGATAGGTACAGCCGATCCATTAGCATCTAGCCCAATCCTTCGGGAGTAAAACGGAGAGTTAGCGAACTGACCAAAACTGCTAAAGATATCCGAATTCTCCAGAAAAAACTGGCGCCGCTCGGGGAAGAAGATGCTGAAGCGCGTGAGGTTAGTTACTTGTTGATCCACTTCCACCTGGCTAAAATCAGGGTTGTACGTCAGGTCCAGATTCAGGGTTGGAGAGAGGGCAATTTTGGCATCGGCCCCCACTTTCACTTCGGTGGCGGTAGTCGGATCAGTATTCTGATTTTGGTCGAGTCCGGCACGGACGTAGGGGATGAAGCTCACGTTCCCACCGGCTTTACCCGGAGGCGTCGGCCAGCGGAGCTCACCGTAATAGCCAAAGTCCTGCTGGTTAAACTGTCGGGGTACGGGTGACCAGACGGAGGTTTCGTTCGCCCCCGCATCTACCCGGGCGAGGTTAAACCGCCAACTCTTGCCGTCAGCGGCGTAGCGGACGCTTTTAAACGGGATGGCCATTTCGAGTGTCCAGCGGTCGGCACTAACATTGGTTTCACTGTACCAGCGGTTGTCCCAACCCTCATCCAGGTCATCGGTACTGGTGAGCACTTCCGTTTGAGCATTGACGGGGGTGAGGCCAAAGGCGTAGCCGTTGGTCCGCTCTCCAACGGGATCAAGCCAGACGACGAAGTGATCACTACTGCCGGGGTCGTCGCGCTTCAATGTTTGGGCAACGATGCCCTGCTTTTCGTAAAGTGTGGCGGAAACGTAGAGGAAGCGATCGTCGAAAAGCATTTTCACTTCCGTTCGTTCGCTAGCGGGTTTACCGTCGGTGGGTTGGGTAAGTTGAAAATCTGTGGCAATGGTGGCCGTTGCCCAGGCGGCTTCGTTAGGTATACCATCGATAGTGATTTCTCCGGTCGTAGAAGTAATCTCGTAGAACAGAGTCGACTGTGCAACGGTGCAGGTGCTGAAGGCCAGCAGCAGCAGCAGCAGAAGTATTGGAAGTTTCATGTGGGTATTTGGCTTTATTTCAGGGCCTAGCCGTAATTGTAAAAGACGTTATGGTGAGTCATTAAAACCCTACAACCCCAAAGGTCCGCAGAATTTAGCCCTTGATAGAAGGCTTATCCCTTTCATTTTCGTCTACTTTTTTAGCGTGGAAGAGTTGTTCAAGCCTCCGCCTTAGCCCCAACCTCCTGCTTGGGTGATGCGTCGGGCGCGGAAGCTTCGCGAACGGCAGCGGCCAGTTCCGGCAGCCAGTTAGCATCATTCTCCAAGCCGTTACCGACAACGATCATATCGGCTCCAGCGGCAAGGGACTCCGCAGCACGGGCAGCAGTACGAATTCCACCACCGACGACGATGGGCAGCTCCACCTCCCGGCGAACAGCCTTAATTACTTTACTGGAAACAGGATTGAGGGCACCACTACCCGCATCCATATAGATTAATTTCAGACCCAGTTGCTCGCCCGCCAGCGCCGTGGCCGCAGCGATCGGAGGTTTATCCGCCGGAATGGGAGTCGTATTACTCATGTAGGAGACCGAAGTGGGCCGGCCGCCGTCAATAAGCATATAACCGGTAGAGATGGTCTCCAGCCCCATCCGTTTAATCTTGACGGCCACCTGAACGTGGCGCCCAATAAGCATATCAGGGTTACGGCCCGAGATCAGGGAAAGGAGAAAGAGCGCGTCTGCCTGATCATCGAGTTGATTCACAGAACCGGGAAAAAGGATGACCGGAGTAGACCCGGCACTCTCTTTCAAAAACTTCAGGTAGTATTCAGCCTGCAGTGCATTGACCAGGCTGCCTCCCCACAAAAAGACGTCAATCTCGCCATCGTTGGCGTAATCTGCCAACTGTTGCAGGTTCTCCCGTCGGGCTTTGTCCGGGTCAATGAGCACGGCCAGTAATTTCTTACCGGTGGCCCGGGCTTTGGTCAGAATGGGATATACCATAAGTGAAGGTGAAATCTGCTTTTAGCGCAAGGTACGGACAAAATTGGGCTTCCGATTAACTCAAAACAACAAAGACTTCATACCAGAAGGTACGAAGTCTTTGAAGGTGTGCCCAGAACAGGAGTCGAACCTGCACATCCGTAATGGACACCAGCCCCTCAAGCTGGCGTGTCTACCAATTCCACCATCTGGGCGGGGTATAGAGAGCGGTTTCTTTTTGTTTCATGCTGTTTCTGTTTCTCAACATCACAACACAATGAACAACCACTCTCCCGGAGCGAACGCAAAAGTAATACACCCGTTTTACCTGAACAAGCTTTTTACAAAAAATAGTTGCGCAAAGAACTTTTATCCCTCGCAAAGCATTTAATGTACCTACATCAAATATTAATTTATTATGCAATCCATACTTCATAAAGCAGCGAGCCGTGGCCTGGCCAATCATGGCTGGTTGAAAAGTAACCACAGCTTCAGTTTCGCCAATTATTACAATCCTGAACGAATGCACTTCGGCGTACTCCGGGTTCTGAACGATGACCTTGTTGCGGCGGGCCGTGGTTTTGGCAAGCACTCCCACGACAATATGGAGATCATCTCTATTCCCTTGAGCGGCGACCTAATGCATAAAGACTCGATGGGAAATACGACTATAATCCGTCAGGGAGACGTGCAGGCCATGAGTGCCGGAACCGGGGTTGCTCATAGTGAGATGAACGCAAGCCCTGATGAGCCGGTAGAATTCCTCCAGATATGGGTCCTGCCTAAAAGCCGCAACATCGCCCCTAATTACAGCCAGATCACCTTGAATCCGGACGACCTGGCCAATAAATTTAATCAGGTTATCTCTCCCAACGCCAACGATCAGGGCGCAACCATCAACCAGAACGCCTGGTTCCATCTCGGCAACCTTACCGCCGCCACCGGACTCGACTACGACTTAAAAGAAAAAGCCAACGGCGTATACGCTTTCGTACTTGAAGGCGACGTAACCATAGCTGGTCAGGAACTCAACAAGCGGGATGGCTTCGGCGTATGGGATACTAGTTCAATTTCAATAACAGCGACTACTGACGCGAAAGTGCTGCTGATGGAAGTTCCAATGGAAGTCCCCCGTTAACCTTCCAGCCCAGTAGCAGTAACGCTTTTTTATAGGCACGGCTGCGGGTACCGTGCAAAGGCTTAAGAACGTCGATTTAATAACTATTCGATTTGCGGCCTAGCGTTTTTGTTCCTGCGTTCTCAAAAAATTATTTGCACAGCCTTAGCTACGGAAATGATTTTTTGTGCGCGTAGAGGCATAATAAGGCGGCCGAAAAGCGATAGTTATTGAATTGACGTTCCTTAAGGAACATAAGACGTTGAACTTAGTAACCCACGAAGTTCCCCCTCCCCTGCTCCTCCAACCTTCACCCGGCACCAGCGGCCGCGCCCAAAACCACCTCTGGATTTTATTTCCAGATTTACTTAAACTCAATAACCAAACAAGCATGTCTACCATCATTTCTGCCCTCGAATGGCGCTACGCCACCAAACAATTCGATCCCGAGCGTACTGCCTCAAACACCGACATCGAGACCATCAAAAAAGCCATTAACCTGACGGCGACCTCCTTCGGTCTCCAGCCATTCCGTGTAATGGTAATAACTGACCAGGCCACTAAGGAAAAACTCAGGGCTGCAGCTTACAACCAGGCGCAACTAAGCACCGCTAGTCACATTTTCGTCTTAGCCGCCAAGCAGGATATGAGCCCCGAATACATCGATGCTTTCATGAATATGCTGGCCGAACAACGCGGCATTCCATTTGAATCCGTGAAAGGTTACGCCGACTATATCAAGGGCAGCGTCGCCGGCCAAGACGCCGATTCCGTAAGAGACTGGAACCGCCGCCAGGCTTATATCGCCCTTGGTACTCTCCTAGCCACCGCCGGAGAACTGAAGATCGACACCTGCCCGATGGAAGGGTTCGACGCCGCCCAATTCGACGAGATCCTCGGCCTCAAAGCCAAAGGCCTCAGTGCTGCCGTGATTGTCCCCCTAGGCTACCGGTTGAAAGAAGATCAGACGCAACACTACGCTAAGGTTCGGTTTCCGCTGGAGGAAATGTTCGTTTAGTGAGTCTCTGAATTCGTGAGTTGCCGAGTTGCTACCGCACCGGGCAGACGTGCTGCGCTACTACATACGACAAGCTTGACCCACCCCTCCAAGGTAAGCAAGCTTAGCGCCGCGAACGACACCTGCGGTAGCCACTCAGTGACGCACGAACTCAGTTACTTCATATATTCCCAAGCAGTCTGATAAAGCCCATGCTTCTCCACATAATTAAGGAAGCCGGCAAAGAACGGATCGTTACCGATGGTAGCGCTATCTCCAATCACGACCAGGTACTTCTTAGCGCGGGTAATGGCGACGTTCATCCTGCGGTAATCTGACAGAAAACCGATTTCCTGTCGTTCGTTTGAGCGGACGAGGGAAAGGTAGACCACATCCCGCTCCCGCCCCTGGAAGCCATCAACGGTATTGATGGCCATGTTAAAATCGTTCAGGCGGGATTCGCTCTCAAACAGGTCTTCGGCCTGTACCACTTGCTGACGGTAGGGGGCGATGACGGCAACGGTAGGCAGGGGGTCCTCCGGCGGAGTAGAGCTCCGTAGATCGAGAAGGTGCTCCCGCAAAATATTGAGCTCACCGTCGTTGTAGCGGCTTTTGAAGCGCTTGTGCAACTTTTCCTCAAAGCCCGTGCCGGCGGTGTCGATAAACACCACAGACTCTGCTAAGGGTACACCGGGAAGGCTGCGTTGAGCGACGATATCTGCCGCCTTCAATTTCCCATGGTAGAAGTAATCATTACTGTAGCCCATAATAGGCTCGTTCATGCGGTACTGGACCTGCAACAGGTTTCCGTGGGCCGGAACGAGATCTCCAGGCAGGGGTGATTTGAGTTTTACGGAAGTGGGCGTATCCTTCAGCAGGCACTTTTCGAGCAAGGTTTCCGTAAAGCCTTTTTTCTCTGCCTCCCTATTTTTTACCGTGGGCGGCAGTTGAAAAGGATCTCCGGCAAGCACGACGCGGTTGGCTTTTAGAATAGGAATCCAGGTAGCCGGCTCAAGCGCCTGAGCGGCCTCATCGATGATGCACGTTTTGAATTCGTGGTTGTTTAGAATACTGGCTGCCGCACCGATGAGGGTACAGACTACTACCTGGGTGGTTCCCAGAATATGGTCTAGCGTCCGGTCCTCAAGCTGGCGGGCCCAGGTGCTCAGGCGGCCAGCATCGCGATAGGCCAAGCCCTTGTCACGGCCTTTTTTCTTGTTTGCTTTTTTACGCAATTCAGCGGCTTCCTTGCGTAGTTTTTTCACTTGATCGGTATCTGGATGTCCGGCGATCTGGATGTCAAGGGTATGGCGAAGCACTTCTTCCTCAACCCGGCTGATGTTTCCGGTACGGACAACATCGAGGCCCATCTCCGCTAGGCGCATCGTTACCAAGTCTGCTGCGGAGTTCGACGGCGTACAGAAGAGTACCCGGCCTTCGGTCTTTACCAGTTCTCCGACGGCCGCGACCAGCGTGGTGGTTTTCCCCGTCCCCGGAGGCCCATGAATAAGGCTGAGGTGTTCCGCGCCAAGAATACTCCTGACGGCGGCCCGCTGGCTTTCGTTAAGGTGCCCTAGGTGGGCTACTACTGATTCAGGTACCGGTCGTGTTTCCGCTGCCCGTACCCCCATAATAACGTCGCGCACTTCCGCAATACGACTACCTTCGGAGGTTTCCAATAACTGCAGGGCACGGTCCATTTCAACGTACGTCCGTTCGTCAAACATAAGGTCTACACCTACGCCTCCGGACTGAAGCCAGTCGGGCAAGTCCTCCCCGCCCAGCACGATTTTCATCCGGTTTTTTTTGACGTAATGGATTACGCCGCTGCGCTGCGGCCCGTTTACCGAAGGCTGGGTAGTGAACAGGTTTACGGAAGTGCCGGAACGAAACTGGTGGGCTTCCTCTCCTTCCCGGACCACCGTCACCGCCGGTCGGCCACCAATACCGTAGCCCGTCTCCACTACCTGCAGCGGGTACCAACTGTAGCCTTTGGCCACTCTTTTTACAAGAGGCATTGCCTGAATTACTTCAAGGTGGAGCCGCCGTTCCTCATCGCGTTCGAGTTGAACGAGATGGCGTTGGTGGGTTAGGTAGGCTTTTTGTTTGTCGGTCAAGGGAGAAAAGGATTCTTGTTTGGGCCAGGTCAAGCAGGCCAACCTAATGATTGCGATGGGCTGATCGACGCCTACCGGCCACCGATCACCCCATCACTAGAAGAGGTACCCGTTCCGGGCACCGAAGTTAAGAAGGTAACTATGTTGGAGCTTTGCTGTTCAAAAACTGTCTAAATTTTCCAAATCGCCCCCACAATGATCAAATTTACAATCCTTATTCCTCTGGCGCTATTAATTCTGATGGGATGCAAAACCGAGCCTTCCGCCCCCCTCCCCCTCCTTGGTACGGCCAAAGAGCCTGTGACCTACGATAAGTTTAAAGACGTAGCCAGCCTCTTCCACCAGCAATCCGACACCACCTACGTCATAAATTTCTGGGCAACCTGGTGCAAGCCCTGCCGTGAAGAACTACCCCTCCTCAATCAATTGGCTCTGGAAAAAAAAGGCAAGAAACTAAAAGTGGTACTCATCAGCCTAGACACCGAAGACTCCGCCATTAAGCGCATCCCCGCCTTTCTAACGAAGGCCGCGCCCAACCTCGCTTCTATCATCCTTACCGACGAAGACCAGGCTTGGGGTAAAACCGTTGACCGGGTTTGGAGTGCCTCACTACCGACAACCATCATTTACCGCAAAGACCTGCGCTATGTTTACCGGCGGGGGTTTAACACTTACCTTGAAGTGCAAGCTGCGCTGAAACCTCTTCTTGAACAGTGAGTCACCACCTCAACTTCAGCAGTAGCACTGCCAACTACCACCTTTACTATCCCCTAGCCAACAATTTTCCCTTCTGATACACAACCACTTAGCCCTTTTCCGCATTTTAACCCTTGCAAACGGTCAACAATATGAGACATTTACTATCACTACTTATTATCCTGGGATTGTCTTTCTCTATCTCCGCCGAATCACTGCGCGGTTTTCTATTAACGAAGGACAACTACCAGCTCACTGGTTACTTCAACGTCCTGAGCTACAGCCCAACGGGAAACCTGATCACCTTCACCAACGATTTTGGAGATGTTTATTCTATTCATCCAATGCTGGTCAAAGGATTTGGCTTCAGTAAGGAAGGCACCAGCTTTCGTTTCGTAAGCCGTTTCCACGAAGGGCAGTGGTTTTTCCTCCACGAAGAGTTCGCCGGCCGGGCACTCTCCCTTTTCCGCCTTCCGGATGGGTCCAACAATTGGGTGGATGATAGTATGCTGAGCCTCTTCCAAAACCCTCCCCCAACTTATTATTTCTTTTATGGCGAACGCAGAATTTTGCCGGTACCTCGCGCAGGATTCAGAAGAACACTGAAGGATTTCTTCGAAAGAAGAAGCCCTGCACTAGCCTCGAAGATTGGCAAAAGAGGTTTCCGCTACCGCAACCTGATTGAGATTGTAGAGCAATATAATGAGTTTAAGGGCCGATCGCGACGCAGACTTTAAGCTAGACCTTCAGCAGTTAGCTCGTTAGATATTTAAAGGCTCCAGCAAACAACATGCGACAACCCTAAAGGCCTAACAGGCTACTCCCCTTCTGGGCCGTCCACCCCGCTACCGGTCGCTTATTTCCGCTTTACGGCGGTCCTTGATGGTGTTGTATGTTTCACGTTGCTGATCGTTGAACAAGTCGAATACTTCGTGTTCCTGAGTGGCACGAAGCTTATCTCCTGGAGCGGCCGTCACCAGAATTACGGCGTAAATTATGGAATGGGTTTTTACCACTTATAACTAATCCGAACGGATAGATTACGGCCCGTTGCGTCGGCGAAATAGCGCTGACGGTCGAGGTAATCACGATAGCGGGTATTAAAAATATTTTGGGCGGCGGCGCGCAGGTGCAGGGAACGGTCGGAGGGCAGACCGATCTCCCGGCTTATGCTCAGATCGAAAAGTGCGTACCCTGGCGGGGGAACGAGAAAGTCTTGGTCTGCATCAAGCCGCGTCTGACGAGCAACGAATAATCCGTCCACCGCGAATTTCCAGCCGCTAGCAGGAGCATAGCTCAGACCCAGTCGCAGATTATCCGACGGCATAAAAATCAATGGTTGTTTTTCGGCTCTGTTTTGCCCGCGCACGAGCGCCATCCGTCCGTCGAACTCCCACTTCGGATGCGGGACGTAAAAGGCCCGCAGGTTTGCACCGTAGAGCAGCGCATCGCCCGCCCGATAGAGGAAAACAGGAAACGCCCCGCGGATGGTCAGCCGGAAGTCCGGTTGCGGTTCCAGAAAGATATAATCCTTGATCGGCTGGGCGAAGAGCCCGGCGTTAAGCGTAAGGCGGTCTCCTACCAAGAGCAGGCCAGCCGTCAGCTTAACCGATTGCTCCGGGGCCAGCATTCGGTCGCCCTCCTCAATTCCACTTACGCCCTGGTGGAGGCCGTTACTGTAAAGTTCGTTAATCTGAGGGGCACGCTGGCGCAGGGTCAGGCCGGCACGTAAACTTGTTCTTTTGCCCAGCTTCCGGCGCAGCTCAAAACTCACTCCGATGGTAGAGAATACGTGTTCAAATCGCTCAATCCGCCGGGGTAAGTCGCGGCTAATGGTGATGGCTTCGTAAAACTGCCGGTCGAACCGCAGTCCCGCATGGTACTGAAACTGCTCCCCTTCCTGATGGTAGGCCAGATAGCCAGACGCCCGATTGGCGTTATAATCAGGAATGAGCGGTAATACCCCGGTCCCCGGCTCGTTATCGTTGAAGGTGAACTCATACTGGAGGTTCGCATCCAGGTGGCGGTCGGGGCCGAGCTCGTGGTGCCACGCCCCCTCAAAAAGGTGGTTAAATTGCTGGAGGCTGAGCGCGGGCATGTCGTTAAGTTCTCCACGGCGCACATCAAACTCTTCCCGGATGTTCAGCTGCCCACCGTAGCGGAAGGTGAAGCGGTGATCTTCGTTTGGCCGAAACTCCGTCTCCACCTTAGCCAGATGGTGACTAACCACCTGCTTCGGCGAATTAAGCCGGTAAGTAAAAGTGTCCACCGTGAAGAACGGCTCCTCCCGGTTGATCGCGAACTCAAGATCGGTCAGGTTGCCCACGTGCGCACCCCGCAGGACGCCGATACCCGCGTTGAAATTACTGTAGTACGCCCGTGTCGTCCACTTCGGATTATGAAAGTAAGCCAGTTGAAGGGCCAGGTTCCCTTCCCTCCGACCGGTATTCGCCAGGTAGTAATCCGGCGCTTGCTGATCACCAGAGTACTTACCGCTCATACTCAGGCGGTAGGCTAACCGTTCGCCTCCGCTGATGCGTGCGTTGAGGGTATGCCCGCGACCGTTCGACTGAAATCCGTAAGCGACTTTACCCGCTGCTTCTTCGTCTTCCCGCAAAGGCGCCGGCTCAATGAGTACGGTTGCCGCTACGGTTGGCCCGGCATATTTCAGCGCTTCCACACCTTCCACGACGCGAACATAAGCCGCGATCCAAGGGTCAATCTCCGGTGCATGGTCGTTTCCCCACTGCTGCCCGCTCTGGGCGATACCGTTGTTTTGCACACTAAGCCGGTTACCGAAAACCCCGTCAAAAACCGGTTTCGCAGCAGAGGTGCCCGCTCGCAAGCTGGAGACACCGGTGATGCGTTCGAGGGCATCCGTTAGTTGCTGCGGAGCCCGCTCGTCGAGCTCCCGAGAATAACCAGCGTTGGCTGTTGCGGAGACGGTTACCGTTTCGGTGTAGTTATCGTGATGGTGGAGGTAGACAGTGATCTGGGTATCACGGCGAATATCAAGCGTCAGGGTTTCGCCGTCACAACCGATGTGGGTGAAGGTGAAGGCTTGCTTCCCTTCGCAGAGACCGGTGAATACGAAGTTGCCTGCGCTATCTGCCTGGATGCCACGGCCCGCCGTTTGGCCGTAGACCGTGGCGTAGGCGAGCGACTCGTCATCGTGTTCGGAAAGGAGGCGGCCGGATAAGGTTAGAGAACAGGAAGGAGATTCTCGATTAGTTACGCTGCTGCCCAAGGCGGTCTCGATTCTTGATGTTTGATTCTTGAACTGGCTGCCGCGTGGCTCTCGCGTTACAAATAAGGGGCAAGCGATTTGGCTACCGCAAAAGAAAGACTGTTCGTGAAAACCATCAATACTCTCCGGGCCATACAGAGCCCCGAAGGGTCGTTTAACGTAGCGAGGGGTGGAACGACGCGGCGGTAACCGTTCGCGCAACCCCTCGCACAGAAAGAAATAATCGATCAGTTGTGAAGCCCTACTCTCCTCGATAGCCTCCACTGCACCTGCGGCCACGCCCAGTAAAGATTCTCGATTAGCTACGCTACAGCCTGAGGCGGCCTCGATTTGGCTACCGCTCGCAAGAAACGTTTGGTTCTTGACCTTTGACGTTTGACCTTTGATTTCGCTATTGCACAACGGAGACGTCACAGCAGCCAACGGCTGGCAGCAAAGCGTTAAAGAAAGAAGTAGGGAGAAGCGCATACTACTGTACCGTGACGTCGAAGATCACCTCAACGTCGGTTTCACCGCCGGCCAGATCAGGGCTGCTGATGGTAACCAATGGGCCTTTCACGGGCTCGTGGCGCAACGTAATCGTGAGTTGGCCGCTACCCGCCACACCGGTGCTTATGTCGGTCATCAGACCGAGTGGTTGCAGCAGCTGATCGCTATCGAGGTAAGTAAGTGTCATTGCCAGTCCACCCGTGGTCTGGTAGAAAGCCTGGTGATCGACACCTTCGTCAATGATTTCCGCATCAATACTTCCCGTGGCGTTGGCGAAGGAAAGCTGGCCACGGTAACTTGCATTGGCTTCCAACTGACCATCGGTGCTGAAGACCGGGTCGTCTCCACCATCGCCGTCTGGATCGCTGAAGCTGAGGGTTACTGTTCCCTGCCCTCCGTTCGGAAGAAGCGTCAGAGTCACCGAGGTAATGACCTCTTCTTCGTTTTCAATCAAAGGATCCTCGTCTTCGCCACAGCCGTTGGCAAAAATGATAAGTACGAAGGCGAGAAGGAGATAAGTTAATCTGTTAGTCATGTCAGTTAATTGGTTAATTAGAAATCATTCTCAACCTAGAGGCCGCAGAACGTGTGCAAAACAACGAAAAAAATCCTGCTATTGCAACACAGTAGCAATAAAAAATCATGAAACGTAGAAATGCACCTTCTAAAACCGCTGTTCTATCCGCGCTCGAACATTCGGGTACCGCCCTGCCACGTTAAGGCCCGGGCAGCCATTGGTGGCGGTACCGACCGGGCTACAGTTCGCATCCTTAACCGTTTCTGTGCTGATGATATTACCCCACACATCGTTGCGGACGACGATAAGTAGTATTTCGCTTTACGCAAGAGCTGTAGCCGTGAGGAACACGCCTACAAATATTTTCACTTCCGCTCCTTAAGCTGCGACTCGGTCAAGTGCCTTAGCCCGAAGGTTACGATTGGGCTGCCCCCAGGATACCGGGCGGAGAATTCTAATGTGGCTGTTCCTGGTTACTACGGTATGTGTCCGGGCGAGCCCCTCACCCATAATTGTTACAGCTCGCTGGTGGAGTGAAATTCTATTTCAGGATGATTATCCTTCGCCATCTGTAGCGTCCAGGCAGAATCAGCTAAATAAACCAAGCGCCCTTCTTTGTCGTGGCCAATCTGCTGGCGACGGCGTTCCTCAAAAGCTTTAAGGGCGGCTTCGTCTTCACAGGTTACCCAGAGAGCTTTGTGGAGGTTGATGGGTTCGTACTGGACGGTTGCTCCATACTCGTGTTCGAGGCGGTACTGAATCACGTCGAACTGAAGCGCTCCTACACAGCCGATGATCTGGGCGTTGTCTACCTTGCGGGTAAAGAGCTGTGCTACGCCTTCGTCCATCAGCTGGTCGATGCCCTTAGCGAGTTGTTTTGACTTCAGCGGATCGCCGTTGAACACCCGGCGGAATTGCTCGGGGCTGAAGCTTGGGATGCCCTTAAAATGAAGCACCTCACCTTCGGTCAGGGTATCCCCGATCTTAAAGTTACCGGAGTCGTAGAGGCCAACTACGTCACCGGCAAAGGCTTCATCCACCACTTCTTTCTTGGCGGCCATGAAGCTGGTCGGGTTGGCAAACTTCATCTTACGATCCTGGCGGACGTGCAGGTAGTTGGTGTTGCGCTCGAAGGTACCGGAGCAAATGCGCAGGAAGGCGATCCGGTCGCGGTGACGCGGGTCCATATTGGCGTGAATCTTGAAGACGAAGCCCGAGAATTTATCTTCGTTGGGCAGGACTTGCCGCTCTTCGGCCGGGCGGGGGCGGGGCTCGGGGGCGATCTGGACGAAGCAGTCGAGTAGTTCCTTAACGCCAAAGTTGTTGACTGCGGAGCCGAAGAAAACCGGGCTAATCGTCTGGTTTAAGTATTCCTCCCGTTTGAATTTCGGGTACACCTCGTTGATCATATGCACCTCCTCACGGAGCTCTTGAGCTGCTGCGTCACCAACGAGTTCATCAAGGTCCGGGTCGTTAAGGTCAGTAAATTCGATGGTTTCTTCTGGGCGGCCCTGTTTGTTATCGGGCCGGAAGAGGACGAGCCGTTGCTCGAAGATATTGTAGACCCCTTTGAAGCGATCCCCCATGCCGATGGGCCAGCTCAGAGGCGTGCAGGGGAGGAGGAGTTTTTGCTCCACCTCGTCGAGCAGGTCGAAGGCTTCCTTACCGGGGCGGTCCATTTTGTTAATAAAAACGATGACGGGAGTCTTGCGCATGCGGCAGACCTCGACGAGTTTTTCAGTTTGTTCCTCGACGCCCTTAGCGACGTCGATCACGACGATTACGGAGTCTACGGCAGTCAGGGTCCGGTAGGTATCCTCCGCAAAGTCTTTGTGACCCGGCGTATCGAGAATATTAATTTTTTTATCCTCGTAATCAAAAGCCATCACGGAGGTGGCCACCGAGATGCCCCGTTGGCGCTCGATCTCCATAAAGTCAGAGGTCGTACTCTTTTTGACTTTATTACTCTTCACCGCCCCGGCTTCCTGAATGGCGCCACCGAACAGCAGTAGCTTTTCGGTCAGGGTGGTCTTACCTGCGTCCGGGTGGGCAACGATACCGAAAGTGCGGCGGCGGGCTATTTCTTGTTTCTGATTACTCATAAGCTAGCGCAAAGATAGACTTCGCTGCGCTTATTTTAGACGGTCTGCGGCCTTGTCGACGTCGCTTCGCTTATCTTGGATACTTCGCTTTTAGGCTTCCCCATGGCACTCCCGGCTCAGGGGTAGGTGGGAGCTGACGCTTTCAGGGCGCAGCCGCGGGATGCAGAGGCAGTTGGAAGGCAAGATAGAGCCGTTTCCTGGCGACGCTACGCGTCGCAGCCTTCAATAAATCTCAGCTGGTAACCCGGGATTATTTTAAGCGCGAAGGACGTTCCTTGAGCAGTCAATAATATTTTTCGACTATTTGACGGCGTGACTGTTTGACTATTTGACTTAGCAACTTATCTTTGCGCCCCACAATAAGCCGTCCTAGCTCAGTTGGTAGAGCAATTCATTCGTAATGAATAGGTCGTCGGTTCGAGTCCGATGGACGGCTCTAAAGTAAAAATCCCCGCTCAACCTTGTTGGACGGGGCTTTTTTATTGGGCTTTGCCTCAGATTAACTACAAGTCTATTGATTAGACCTAGGGAGGCCTTGAGAAGCAACTAAATAACAATAGTGGCCGATGAGTAATTCATAACAAGTCCGTCCGCAGCCTCACAAACACGCCTTGCATCCTGCGGCCGCGCCTAATACTTATGCAGCGGCATCTTCGTGCTCCCGTTCTTACGCAGCAGCAATAAAACAATCACTAGAATGAGGATGACGGCCCCAATCCAGATGAAAGGCTGATTGTACCAAACCTCAACATGACTATCGTAAGTATTCCCGCGCTGCATACTTTCAACCGGTTCCTGGCCCAATAGAGCCGTGGCGAATAAAAACAAGGGTAAAAAGGAGAGGGTAATTTTGTAAAACATGGGCGGGAATTTATGATAAATAAGTTCGTGCCTGGAAATAACCCCAGGCACGACTTCAGTACTACGATTGTTTCTTACTAAACTTTACGAACAGAGCCGGTAACGAAACTCACTGCGAGTAGGATCAGTAAGATCAAGAAAAGGATTTTTGCGATAGAAGCCATACCTACTGCAATTCCACCAAAACCGAGAACACCGGCGATGATTACTACAATGAAGAAGATAAGGGCATAACGTAACATGGTGGAATAATTTTGGATTATCTAATGCACAAGCAATTACTTATCCTTTGCTTACGCTTCTAAAACACGGCATTATTTTCCGGTGTTCGAAATCCACGAAAGAATTTAGGGGCGCTGTACAAATACCTTACTGGTTTCACTTCGCGGCTACGTGGGTTTAACCTGACATTTTTGTTCCCACCGAACTTATAAATCCTTTATACAGCCTTAGCTACGGAAAGGACTTATAAGTTCGGTGAGCATAAAATAAGGCGGTCAAAAAGCGCAAATTATTGAATTAGCGTTCCTTAATCCAACACGGCCTGGCCATCTCCGGTTAGTCTTCGTATGACCGTCTCTAACAGTAACATTCTTTTTCAAAACGTGCAAAGTCCACAACTCCGTGAATGGTTTACCGAAATACTGGCTGAATACCCTGAGTTGCAGGATCGCCCAATCTATCTCCGCAAGACCTCGATGAAGCGCAGCACCATGCGCGCTCAGCCGATCATCAACGGTGCCTTTCTCCGCCGCGCAAAGCGCCATTACCGCGTTGACTTCAGCAACCACCTCGATGTGACCCAACACGTGGTTATACAGGACCTCCCCAAAGAAGTGGTCGTAGGCTGGTTCGCCCACGAGCTCGGCCACATCGTCGATTATCTGAACCGCCCGGTACTGGGTATGATTAGTTTTGGGCTAGGCTACGCGCTGTGGTCGCGCTACATGCGCAAAGCCGAACGGGTAGCAGACACCTTGGCCGTAGCGCACGGTTTCGGTGCTGAAGTCCGGGCGACTAAGCAGTATTTACTCGAGCACGCCACCTTGCCCCCGCACTATAAGCAGCGTTTGAAGAGATACTACCTTTCGGCGGATGAGCTAGAAGGTGTGATTCTTACCTGGGAACGGGAGCGGGAGATGCCGGAGGTGGTGGAGTTGTAAAGTAGAAACTAGTAGTCTGTCAATATTGAATTTGTGGGTAAGGTGCTGATGAATTTTGGTGTTGAATGAGGCGAAGGATTCCTGGCATAGCCGTAGCTACGGAAGGGGTTCTTCAACGAAATTCAGCACCAAAAGGCATCGCAGATTACCCCAATATTTAATGTTGACAGACCACTAGGGAACTGATACTACGCTCATTTACGCGTAAAACAGTAAACAGCCGTGAGCCCTACCGCCCTGCTGTTAAAGCCTACACTGGCAGCCAGTGAATTAGGAAAACCACTGCCGCGCACCGAGTAAGCTAAGCTAAACGACGGAATCACCTCCAACCCAAGCGTGAACCCTTCGCTCACCGCCAACTGAAAGCCGAGCACGTAGCCAATGAAAGGGTTAATGGTCATTTCAAAAATATTATTAGAACTAGCCCCTGCAGAGATGACGTTCAGCGCAAGCCCAGGTTCCCAACCGTAGTGAAAAATAAAGTTTTCGGCTACTGGAACCCATTTCTCGCGACCAAGGGCTACTGCGCCTCCAAAACCGACCACGCTCACATCCTGAATAACACTAAGCGAGGCGTTGGCGGAGAGCAGCCGGATTCTCCCGTAGCTGCCATCGTCTAGCTGTTTTTTGTAGATGAAGTCAAAGTCCTGCAGGCTAACCAACCGTAAGCCGATTTCTTCGGGTAGGCGGGTGGAAGAAGCTTCCTGCGCCGAAACACCGGCTCCAACGAGAAAACAAAGAAGAAAACAGAAGAGGTAATTGAAGGTATTCATTGTAAAAGGATTTAGTAATTGAATTCACCTTGTAGCCCCCCCCTTTCAATCAGGTTTCGCGGCGAGCCCTGGCTTCCTTTAAATACTCCCTAACGTTTGCCCTCGACATCCGACTTCTCCTCCAAATAACCACGCACCTTTCGGAGCAAGCCGAGGCCCGTATCCCACTTCTCCCCCAAGCGGACTACAATGACGTTGGAAGAAGGATCTACATAGAGAATTTGACCGAGAATGCCCTGAGCGTAAAACTCATCCGTAGCCAGGTGAATGTGGTAAGTTGCTGGTTCCGACCTCTCCTTTTCATCTACCAGCGTATGAGCGACCCGAAAAGTATCTGCCGCAGCGACGGCGGAGAGCGAATCGGGAAAAACAAGCTCCTGACCGCCACGCTGGGCGACGTTGCCAATGCCGTACCATTGGTACTGGTAATTCCCGTTTTCCATATTTGGTGTAACCGAAGCTTTCACCCAGTCAGCGGAAATAATTTGCTGGCCGTTCCAGCCGCCACCCTCAAGGTAAAGACGGCCGACCTTAGCAAGGTCGCGGGCGGTAGCGGCTACGCCGGCGTAGCCCTTGGCGGAGCGGTTGTGCTTGTCGTCTAGGCTCCACTTGGCGGGAAACTCCATGCCCATTGGCTGCCAGACTTTTTGTTCCAGGTATTTTCCCATGTCCATTCCACTGACTTTCTCTACCATGATCCCTAACAGGGCGGTGGAAGCGCTTTGGTACTGGTGAACGGTCCCGGGCTCATATTTAAATCCCAGCTTACTCAATTGCTTCAGCTGATTGTGGCCGTAGTAGAGTTTGGCCATGTCCGCAAATGGATTGGAGTAGCTTTCCTTATAGTATAAGCCAGACCGCATATCGAGCAGGTGCCGAACCGTCAAGTTTTTGAACATCGGATCCGCCTCCCGAAGTTCAGGAATATAGGCGGTAATTGGGTCGTTGATGTCTTTGATCAGCCCTTCGTCTACGGCAATACCGACCATCAGAGAAGTGATCGACTTCGAGACGGAAAAGAAGGTAGAAATATCATGCTGTGCATAGCCCTGAAAGTACTGCTCGTAAAGAATGGTATCGTTACGGATCACCATAAAGGCAGTAGTTCGCGTCTCATCACGGAGGTACTCCGTCAGGCTCATTTTCCCTTTCTTATCGGGTGTCAAACGCATCTTCTCCAGCGGGTTTTCTTTACTCTCGGCGAAGCGCCAGATCTCCTCGCCGGTAGCAATATCGGAATTCGGGAAGAACTTATGATCGGTGATGTTGGCGAAGTTGCGGGTAAAGAAGCGGCCTATGTGGCAGCTGGAGGTGCTTAGAAGTAGAGCTGCGAGGGTTATAATGTAGACTGGTTTCATGTGAGTTGTTAACAGCATTAATTAGGTTCTTGAGTAAGATAGTTCTCCGAGCAAGAAAGATCCTCTTTTCCTCCGCCTTCCTCCGAGAAAATAACCTCAAACAGAACAAATTTCTGAACAACTCGCTCACGGAATGAGCTTCGACCAGTCTACCAAACCTGAAAAACACTACCCAAAGCCCCATCCGCGGACTTAACGAAGTACATCCCCGCAGCCAAATCCGCCGTAGGCACATAAACCGTTCGGCTAGTAGCCCGCAGCGCACCAACCACCCGACCGTTCACATCATAAATGCGCAGTTCTCGCCCTTGCGGATCAGCCGGTAATTCCAGGGTAATTTCCTGACCACGGCGTGCCGGGTTGGGGTACGCTTTTACCGGAGTAGTAACTTGTTCGTTATAAACAGCAGTGAGCTCCTCGCTGAAGATTTCCTCCGCCAGGTTAAACGCATCCTCCCCAACGGAAATACCGATGATCCGCCCCGGAACATCATCCGCTGGCGGGTGGATACCACCCCAGATGCGAGAAAGCGAGGTCTGATCGGAAGCATCGCGGTAAGTCGCCCACTGAAGGACAACGTCGACGCTCGGCCCGCGCTCAAATACAAGAAACGAATCTTTCGGGGCCACAAATTCCCCCATTCCACCGGGAAAATACGCTGAGCCGGTAATCTCCTCCAGCACGGTTGCCGCTGCACTACTAAAGGTGGAGTGGCCGGAGATGTAGCCGGCAAAATTAGGTGTCACAAAATTCGGCCGTTGGTAAGGCATCCACAGCGCGGGATTAATCCACCCGACACCGGCTACGTCGATGCGCGGATCGTCGATGGAGTTGGAGCCGATCCAAGCCTTCACTTTGGTCAGGGCCAGAGTGGAGCTATTTTGCAGTACAGCGGGATTGTCCAGCCGTTCGATGTACCCCGTGTCGTAGCGGAGGCCGAAAAGCTGATAATTAGGGTCTGTCGGTTCGGAAGCCTGGCCGTTCTTCGCCATCCAGCGGATACCGGTGATGGGGCGGGCGTAGTCGTACTTTCCTTTAATACTCCAGGCGGCAATGGCCGCGTCGTGCATGGCTCCGCCGAGGGTAATGTAGGCCTTCACGTCATACTCCAGGGTGTCCAGCAGCTCTGTTCCTCTGAAAGTGTACTCGAACTCCGGATGATCCATCACTTTATTAAGGATGCTGAACCAGTGTCCGGGAGGCGTTTCGCTAGCGGGGCCATCCGCCCAGAACTCGGCAAGTACGCGGGTGTAGTCGCCGCGCGGCACTACGTTGGGAGCGTAGGGCTGGCCGGTGGAAGGGTTAACCGGGTGGCCGTTGGCGCCAAAGGTGCCGCCCTCATGCACGCGGTAGAATTCATCGTAGTCTTCAAAGTCTGTCGGATAGTCACCCTGAAAATTACCGCGGGCACCGGGGCTGATATCCCACATCACGCCGTCGGATGGGTCCAAGTGGCTGCTCCATTTTAGTACAAGTTCGAAACCCCAACGGTACATATCAAAGCTTTCGGATTCACCGGAGGTGTACAGCGGCGGCGGTCCCGGATCGTAAAAAACCGGGCTGTTGCCGCGAATGGGGTTTTCGGGTGTCGGGTCGGTACGGTGTTCGGCGGTTAGGGAAAAAGGTGTCACGCGGCCCCATTCGGCTCCAAGAAAAGGTAAAAGGGCGTTGCCTAGCACCTGTCCGGACTGGTCAACGATGGTACCGGGGAACTGCAGCGTCTGCCAGTGATTAGGGTCAACGACGCTGAAGATGGAAAAGACGTTCGTGAAGACCAACGGCCGATTTACCGGATCAGGATAGGTGCGGTTGGCGTAGTTCCCCGCTTCATTGCTACCGTCCTGCATACCGAAAGCGATGATTTGTTCAGCGATGTAATTGCCCAGGTCGGCAGGGCGGCCGTTAAGGTAATCGGTGGCGACGTAGGTGGTGTCGTAGCCCAGTTCCAACATCAGTGCGTTGAAACGGGGAATCGTTGTTTCCGCATTCGGTGAAGTACTGTAGCGTTGGTGCAGCATCCGGTAGGCGGCGTAGCTGACGGCTTCATTTGAAGCAGTGACCGGATCAACCGATTCTTCAATTAGCCAGTAATTGATCGGAAGGTCATAACCCGCCTGAACCGTCCCTACAAGTGCGGTAGATCCTTTTTTATTCACTAGGGCCCAGGCATCGTACATCGCCGCCGAAGTGTGGTACAAATTACGGGCGTGAACGACCGGGCGGGCAAAGTCGTTGCTGATCGCTTCCAGTGTTTCTTCGTTCCACTGCCGCGCGACCGAATGGTCTTGGGCGCGGACGCAGGTGCAAAGGGAAAGAAGGAAGAGCAAGGTTAGTAGAGTACGGTATTTCGGGAGGTAAAGGGCCACTACACTGAAAGTTGGAATCATGGCGCTAAGGTACGACGGACGGTCAAATGTCGGAACATAACACTTGGTCGGTAAGACTACTTTAACCGTTTGAGTCTCGGATTTTGCGGATCTGAACGAATTAAACCACGCATCCATACTAATCCAGTTAATCCGCTAAAATAAGTGGTTTAAATTTACATGGTGGGTAATTAGTAATTCAACGACATGCCCCTAACCCCTCCTATTCACTAGCCGCCGCGCCTACTTCGCCTCCGTAAATTATGACATAAGCCCATCTTTTACAGCAGGTCCGATTCCTTATATTTGCATATTCTTAAAGCTAAGTATATGTCCGCCGCCTCTCTACGCCAGATTTTCTCTGAACGCATCCTAGTCCTCGACGGTGCCATGGGCTCCCTAATCCAGGGCTATGGGCTAAAAGAAGAAGACTACCGAACCGGCTATTTTGAAGACCACCCCAGCGATCTGAAGGGAAACCACGACCTACTCGTCCTGACCCGCCCGGACGTGATTCGCGAAATCCACGAGCTCTACCTAGAAGCGGGTGCCGACGTGATCGAGACCAACACTTTCTCGGGCACCACCATCGCCCAGGAAGACTACGGTACCGAGCGCATCGTCTACGAAATGAACGTTGCTGCCGCCCGCGTTGCCCGCGAAGCCGCCGACAAATACACGGCCCGCAACCCGGCCAAACCCCGCTTCGTCGCCGGAGCCGTAGGGCCGACCAACCGCACCCTTAGCATCAGCCCAGACGTGAACGACCCCGGCTACCGTGCCATCACTTTTACCCAGTTGGCCGATGCCTATTATACTCAGATCAAAGGCTTGGCCGACGGCGGTTCTGACCTCATCCTGATCGAAACCATCTTCGATACCCTCAACGCCAAAGCCGCCCTCTTCGCCCTCAACCGTGTCCGCAAAGAGCTGGACCGTGAGCTACCGGTGATGATCTCCGGCACCATCACCGACGCCTCCGGGCGAACGCTTTCCGGCCAGACCGTCGAAGCCTTCTACTATAGCATCGCCCACGCCAATCCGCTTTGCGTAGGCCTAAACTGCGCCCTCGGGGCGCAGGAAATGCGCACCCACCTCGCCGCGCTGAGCAAAGTGGCCGAATGCCATGTCCACGCCTACCCCAACGCTGGCCTGCCCAACGAACTGGGTGAATACGACCAAGACGCCGAGGAAATGCAACAGTACATCCGTGACTTCGCCGCCAGCGGGTTCGTGAACCTGATCGGCGGATGCTGCGGCACGACCCCCGCGCACATCAGCGCGATGGCCAAAGCCGTTAACGGAATAAAACCCCGCGTGATCCCCACCCTCCCAGCCTACTCCAATTACTCCGGATTGGAACCACTCATCGTACGCCCCGAGACGAACTTCATCAATGTAGGAGAGCGGACCAACGTCACTGGATCAAAAAAATTCAGCCGCCTCATCATGGGAGGACATTACGACGAAGCCCTGGCCGTAGCCCTCCACCAGGTAGAAGGTGGCGCGCAGGTAATCGACATAAATATGGACGAAGGTCTCCTGGAATCAAAGGAAGCCATGGTTACCTTCCTCAACCTACTGATGGCCGAACCCGACATCGCCAAGCTACCGATCATGATCGACTCTTCGAAGTGGGAAGTGATCGAAGCCGGCCTGCAGTGCGTCCAGGGCAAGTGCATCGTCAACTCCATCTCCATGAAGGAAGGCGAGGAGGAGTTCCTTCGTCAGGCGAAGCTCGTACAAGCCTACGGCGCCGCCGCCATCGTGATGGCCTTCGACGAAACCGGCCAGGCCGACACCGAAGACCGCAAGGTAGAAATCTGCTCCCGCGCCTATAAACTCCTGATCGAACAGGCCGGCTTTAAGCCGCAGGACATCATCTTCGATCCCAACATCTTCGCGATAGCTACGGGCATCGAGGAGCACAACAACTACGGTGTCGACTTCATCGAGGCGACACGCCGGATCAAGGAGCTTTGCCCGGGGGCAAAGATCAGCGGCGGAGTTTCCAACGTGAGTTTCTCCTTCCGGGGGAACAACGTTGTGCGTGAAGCGATGCACTCCGCCTTCCTTTACCATGCCATCCAAGCGGGTATGGACATGGGCATCGTCAACGCCGGAATGATTGAAGTATACCAGGACATCCCCGAAGACCTCCTCGTCCATGTGGAAGATGTTATCCTCAACCGCCGGTCGGACGCCACCGAGCGCCTGACCGACCTGGCCGAGGGCCTAAAGAACGTCGGCGGCCGCTCCGTAGTCAAAGACCTTGCCTGGCGGGAGTCCACCGTCGAAGAGCGCCTGAAGCACAGTCTCGTGCGCGGCATCACCGAGTTCATCACCGAAGATACTGAGGAAGCCCGGGTGAGTTACCCCCGCCCGCTCCGCGTGATTGAAGGCCCGCTGATGGACGGGATGAACGTTGTCGGCGACCTCTTCGGCTCCGGTAAGATGTTTCTCCCGCAGGTGGTTAAATCTGCACGGGTGATGAAAGCGGCCGTGGCCTACCTCAATCCTTTCATCGAGCTGGAAAAAGAAGAGATTATGGCCCGCCAGGCCGAAGAAGATGCCCGCCGCACCGCTGCCGGCGAGGAACTGGAAGTCCGGGAGGAGGAAAAGAAAAACGAAGGGAACCGCCAGTTCAAAGGCACCATCCTCCTGGCCACCGTCAAAGGCGACGTACACGACATCGGTAAAAACATCGTCGGCGTCGTATTGGCCTGCAACAACTACGAGATCATCGATATGGGCGTGATGGTGCCGGCGAATAAGATCCTGGACGAAGCCGTGCGCGTGAACGCCGACATCATCGGTCTGAGCGGACTGATCACGCCGTCCCTCGACGAGATGGTCAACGTAGCCGCAGAGATGGAGCGCCGGGGCATGACGACGCCCCTACTCATCGGCGGAGCGACCACCTCCAAGACACACACCGCCCTGAAGGTGGAGCCAGCCTACACCAAAGGCGCGACCATCCACGTCCTCGACGCAAGCCGGGCAGTAACCGTTGCGAGCAAACTCCTGGATGGAGAAAAAGAAGACCGCACCGCCTACCGGGAGAGCATCACCGCCGAGTACGAGCGCGTCCGCGTACACCGGGCGAAGCAAAAATCGGAAAAGGCCTATTTGCCGATCGCCAGGGCGCGGGAAAACGGTCTAAAGCTGGACTGGAAGAACTACGCCCCGCCGGCCCCGACCTTCACCGGAACAAAGATCTTCGCCGACTACGACCTAGCTGAACTGGTGGATTACATTGACTGGACGCCCTTCTTCAGTAGTTGGGCCCTGGCTGGTAAATTTCCCGATATCCTGACCGATCACGTTGTCGGCATCGAGGCGACGATTCTCTATAAAGAAGCCAGAGAAATGTTAGATAAACTCGTTGCGGAGAAGTGGATTAGTGCTAGAGGCGTCATCGGTTTCTGGCCAGCTTCCGCTGATGTTAAACGCGATGCGATCAAAGTCTATAAAGATGCGGCGCGCACGCAGGTGCAAAGTGAGCTTTACCACATCCGTCAGCAAAGTAAGAAAGCCAAGGGTCGCCCGAACCAATCCCTTACCGATTACATTGCACCCGCGTCCGCGCAAAAAGAAGACTACATCGGTGCCTTCGCCGTTACTGCTGGTGTCGGCATCGAGCCTCACGTAAAACGCTTTGAAGACGCCGGAGACGATTACTCCGCCATCATGCTAAAGGCCCTCGCCGACCGCTTCGCCGAAGCCTTTGCCGAACGAATGCACCAGCGCGTACGGATGGAGTTCTGGGGCTACGCGCCCAACGAAGCCGTCAGTAACGACCAACTCATCGCCGAGCAATACCAGGGTCTCCGTCCTGCACCCGGCTACCCCGCCTGCCCGGAACACACCGAGAAAAATAAGATTTGGGAATTACTCGATGCGGAGGCCGCGACCGGCATTACGCTAACCGAAAGCATGGCGATGTATCCCGCCAGTTCGGTATCCGGTTGGTATTTTTCTCACCCTGAAGCGGCGTACTTTACGGTGCGCGGCATTAAGCCCGACCAGGAGGTTGATTATGCTAGACGCAAAGACTGGAGTGATGAGGAAAAAGAACGCTGGTTAGCCGCAATTCGATAACCTGACAATGCGCTCTTCGAGCGCGAGCGTAAATATTTTCAGCGCTTTGCTTTATGCTGGGCAGACCTGCCTGATTCGTAGCAGGAGGCTGCATTGGAAACTCGCGCACGTAGTGCGCTTCAATCAATTAGGCCCGGCCCAGTTCCTCAGCACGGGCAAGTGCCGCCTTAGCCCCATTCTTAATGTCCTCAAAAACGGAGGTCGCCCGGAAAGTATTCATCGCGGCTTCCGTAGTTCCACCCTTGCTACTCACCCGGCGAATCCATTCAGCGCAGGAGAAGTCATTCTTCATCTGTAATTCCACCGTACCGCGAAAGGTTTGGGTAACGAGAAGTTCCGCCTGGCTCTCGTCAAATCCCATTTCACGGGCGGCCTCAATCATGGCTTGCATAAAGTAAAGAACGTAGGCTGGTCCGCTACCGGAGATGGCGGTGGTGGCGTCAATAGCGTGTTCGTTGTTTACGTAGATGGCCTTGCCGGTGGTATTAAGTAGGTTCTGAACCAGAACGAGTTCAATGCGGGTAACGGCGTCGGAGGCGGTATAACTCGTCATTCCCAGGCCAATTTGGGCGGGAAGGTTAGGCATGGCACGAATAACCTTTTCAACGCCGAGGCCTAACTGAATAGACTCAATCGTAACCCCTGCCATGATGGAAAGATAGACCTGCTGCGGGTCCGTATCAGGTCGAAGCTTGGCGAAAAGCACCGCGCTGTCCTGTGGTTTGACGGCCAGAATGATTAGGTCGGCCACGTTTAGGCACTTGGACGGGTCGGTGTGGATAACGCCGATGTTCTCCTCCCGGAGTTGCTCCGCTTGTTCGGGACTACGCTCCAGTACCATCAGATCTTCAGGTTGAACGATGTGCGCGCGAAGTAGACTACGGGCGTAGGTTTTACCCATGTTGCCGCCGCCTATGATTAGGATTTTCATGTGTGGGGTGCTTTAACTCCTACGAAGGTAGTAAACTGAGTTGGTGAGTCACTCAGTCGCTCCGTACCTTTGCACTCTTCAAAAGATCAAACCCCAACATGGCCAACTACGAAGCCGATAACTTTATCGAAGAATTCATCGTCGAAGACCTGGAAAGCGGTAAGCACGAAGGCCGTATCCATACCCGTTTCCCACCAGAGCCCAACGGTTACCTCCACATCGGCCACGCCAAGGCGATCGTGATCAACTTCGAGATCGGCAAGAAGTTCGGCGGACTCACGAACCTGCGGATGGACGACACCAACCCGTCTACCGAAGAAACGCACTTTGTAAATTCCATCGCCAACGACATCAAGTGGCTGGGCTACGAATGGGAAGGAGACATTCTCTACAGCTCCGATTACTTTGAGGAGCTCTACCAGTTTGCCCTTAAGCTGATCGATAAAGGCCTGGCGTTCGTGGACGATTCCACCGTAGAAGAGATCGCTGCCCAGAAGGGAGACATCGACGAGCCAGGCTCCAACTCGCCTTACCGCGACCGCCCGGTAGCCGAAAATCGTGACCTTTTCGAACGAATGAAGGCTGGTGAATTCGCCGACGGTAGCCGGGTACTCCGCGCTAAGATCGACATGACGCACCCCAACCTGCTGTTGCGTGATCCCGTCCTCTACCGCATCAAAAAAGAAACCCACCACCGTACTGGAGACGATTGGTGTATCTATCCGCTCTACGACTTCGCCCACGGCCAGTCTGATTCCTTGGAGAAGATCACCCATTCGCTTTGTAGTCTGGAGTTCCGACACCACCGCGACCTCTACAACTGGATCATCGAAGCCCTGGAGATTTTCCCCAGCCGCCAGATCGAGTTCGCCCGCATGAATGTGGACTACCTCATCACCAGTAAGCGTCGCCTAAAGAAGTTGGTCGAAGAAGGCGTAGTCACCGGCTGGGACGACCCCCGCATGGCCACCCTCGCCGGGATGCGCCGCAAGGGCTACCCCGCCCTCGCTATTCGCAACTTTTGTGTCCGTACCGGCGTAACCAAACGTGGCAACCAGCAGGAATTCGACTTCCTGGAGCACTGCGTCCGTGAAGTACTCAACGATACCGCCGACCGCTACATGGCCGTCCTCGACCCCGTGAAACTGGTCATCACCAACTATCCGGAAGCCGGCGAAACCCTCACCCTCGACAATAACCCCGGCGACGAAGCCCGCGGCACCCGCGAGATTCCCTTCAGCCGCGAACTCTGGGTCGAACGCGAAGACTACCGCAAAGAACCACAGAACCGCAAGTACTTTCGCATGGCGCCGGAGAAGGACGTTCGCCTCAAAGGTGCGTACATTCTCAACATCACCGGACATGAGGAAGACGCGGACGGTAACGTCACCCAAATCAACGCGACCTACTACCCCGACAGCCGTTCCGGTTCGGATACTTCCGGCGTAAAAGCCAAGGGCACTCTCCACTGGGTCGATGCTGCTACGGCCATCGACGTTGAAGTCCGAAACTACGAGAAGCTCTTCACCAACCCCACACCGATGGACCATGAGGACAAGGACTTTATGGACTTCATCAACCCGGAAAGCCTCACGGTTATCTCCGCGAAGGGCGAACCTGCACTAGCGGAGACCAAGGCTGGTGATACGTTCCAGTTTCTACGTAAAGGGTACTATACTGCCGATGCGGATTCTTCGGCAGAAGGGATGGTATTTAACCTTACTTGTGGGTTGAAGTCTTCCTGGAAAGGATAGTCTTCAAGCGCAACAACATTCGTTTTTCAGGGCGCGGTCGCAGGTGCAGGGGGAAGTTCTAAGACAAAGCCAGGAAAGCAAATCCCCCCTATGCTCCAGTGGTATCCGTCGTACACCAACCGGGCCATGCCGTTACCGCTGAATTCCTCGCGGCGCCCATCTTCCCGGACGAGGGTGCAGGCGACGTCGAAGGTAAAGTCAGCCAATTTTTCACCGATCCGTACGCCAGCAACGGGCGTGTATTGGTATCCTGCGACGGTATGGATGGCGTCGCGCTAGACGTTAATGTAGCGGTCTAAAGTGGGCAACATCTCGGTAGCGTAATCCCCCTTCTCTTCAACGATCAGGTCATCTTCAAATATCCACGGGTTGAAGTCGCAACCTAGTTGGAATGGGCCGTCGACGCATGTTTTGACCATGAAGTTTTTCACGAAGGCATCGTTGTGGGCCTCGTCGCCGGCGGCAGGAGGGCCGGGAAATACTGCCATGTTCTCCCTTATTTCCGCTTCGCGGCTGGTGATGCGTAGTTGTTCCTCTAGGTTTTACGTTCTTGGGAGCTTAGGTCTTTGTTGGGTTGCATTGTTTTTGGCTTTATGCATGTTTAAATTAGGGGAAATTAATTATTGTACAATTTTTTGTTTCAACCGTATTTTTTTTGGGGTGACTTCGCCTGCTCTGTGGAGACGAGGGTTTTATCCGTCTGGAGAGTTTGGTGATTGCTTCTGCGCCTTTATTATTCCAATTTAACCTTCCTCACTCCCCCTCTCGCTAAGCATTGTGGCCCGGTCGTTGCTACTTGTTAGAGAAGGCTGGTAAGGTGACTGCGGATCGGGTGGTTAGTAGGAGTGAAGCTTTGCACATTGAGGGTGAGGTTGCGGAACAAATACCTATATTTGTTCCATACACCCATCCGTTTTCAACATAACCAACCTCTTTACTCTTCTGAGGCAACAGCGCCGCGAGTGTGAATGGATTGAGTATAAGAAAAACGATAACGATCCGAAGCAAATCGGAAAGTATATTTCGGCCATGTCTAATGCTGCCTGTGTTCACGGAAAGGACTACGCGTACCTGATATTTGGCGTGGACGATGAGACGCGAAACATCATTAGAACGACCGTTAACCTCCGCGAACAGCTAGTAGGCAGGGATGATTTGGAACACCACCTACTCAATAACCTGGTTCCTAAAATTCAATTCACCTTTCACAGCGAAGAGATAGATGGAGAGCTCATTGAAATTGTAAAAATACCCGCAGCAGTAGATCGCCCGGTAAGCTTTTCGAAACGTACCTGGATTCGCGTAAACTCTATTAACAGGGAGCTTTCAACATTGCCGGAATTAGAAAGGAAAATATGGATTAACAAACTAAGCAAGACGTACGAAAGTAGAGGACTTATTACCGTCGCGACTATTCCTGAAGTCCTCAAATTGATCAGTTTTGAAACCTTTTTCGACCTGTTGAAGATTCCCTTACCCTCCAATCAACGGGGTATCATGGATCGGCTTGTCGGAGAGCGGCTTGTCAGGCAGATAGATGGCAGCTATGAAATATCAATCTGCGCACTTCTGCTGTTTGGTAAAGACCTTCAGTCAATTGACGTTGTCAACAGAAAGGTTCCAAGGGTAATCATCTACGCTGGGAAGGATAGAACGAAAACGATTCGTGACTACCGCGGGAACAAAGGCTATGCCGTTGACTTCGAGCAGCTGGTAGAGTTTGTCACCAATCAGTTGCCTGCGAACGAAGTCATTCAAACCGCTTTACGCAAAGAGGTAACTCTTTACCCTGGCATTGCGATTAGAGAGTTCATCGCCAACACCATTGTGCACCAAGACCTGACCGTAGCTGGCGGGCCAACGATAGAAATTTTCTCTGATCGTATCGAGTTTGAAAACCCAGGTTCTCCTCTGATTGAAACGTCCCGTTTTATTGATGAGTACCAGTCGCGAAACGAACTCATGGCTGATCTACTACGCCGAATGGGCATCTGTGAAGAAAAAGGAAGCGGGATAGACAAGTCCATCGCCGCCGTAGAAGTTTACCAACTACGCCCGCCGGTTTTTGCGACGAAGGAGTTGCACACGAAAGTGACACTCTTTGCGGCTCAGGGCTATAAAGGGATGAGCCGGGAAGATCGAATACGCGCTTGTTACCAGCATGCTTGCCTTCGCTACGTTAGCAATAGCATTATGTCTAACGGTAGCTTTAGGGAAAGACTAAAACTTGATAAACGACAATCCGCAACGATTTCGAGGATCATTCAGGATACAATCGAAGAAGGATTACTCAAAGACGCTGACCCTGATTCAGGTTCCAAGCGATACGCTACGTACATTCCTTTTTGGGCATAATTCTTATTTCCAGATGAAATCCAAATCAGGACACAAAAAACATAATTAGCTGTAAATCATTATGTTCCAATTTTACATTGAAATCCATGCGTGTGTGAAAGACTAGAGATTTGTTGTGGAAAACCTATTCAGTTATATTGACCTTTCTCCCCCGAAGCAGGCTGAATTTCAGTCGGTAAAATGAGCAAACGTGCTTCTCTAAAGCCCTCCTCTAAAAAGCAAATAAATGGATATTAAGAGAGATGAAAATGCGACAACTGGAGTAGCAACCCAAAAAAAGTAGTTGTAACTATTCCGTCTAATTGTTCCATTAGCTTCTCCAACAAAACCTCCTGAGAAGTACTTAAGTACTCCTTTATAGTTGAGATAGTAGATGTCATCGCCGAGTCTACCAATATAACCGTCATCTTCAAGGTATTCTAAAGCGTTTATCGATTCGCTTTTTACTTGCCGGGAATCGGTTACCATTTCTAGCTCTGACAGGTCAGGAGACCCCGCTTGCTTGAATGTTTTCTCATTGACTTTATCCTCTATTTTATAGAGCGTTAAAGAACTATTACCGTTAAGCAGTTCTAAGATTAGATCAAGTATCTCAAGTTTTTCTACGCTCATAATCTCTTATTTTATTGAAAAGAATAAACCCTTACCAAAAATCGCCCCCTCCAGTATTTCACCAAAGGGGGCGATTAAACCAAGCATCGGCCTAGCCGAACGCTGTTCCAACGTTCCTAGGCTCTTATCGGATGGAAAAAGGCAAGCAAAGCGCACCTCTTCACCAGATAAGAACCTCGGAACAGCTCTCTATGCAGAGCAAGAAAGACAATCAGGATCATCAATACTACAAGACTCCCCAACATTCTTAACATCAGTAGCAGACAGCTCATCAAAGCCAGCAGCGGCGGCAGGAGAAGCTTTAGCATCAGCTTTCACCTTTGGGATCTCAGCGACGGCAACAGCAGTAGCCGTTCCTTGCTCCTTAACGACTTTCTCTGCACCAGCGTCCGCGCCCTTAAGCGCTTTAGCCTTTACTTGACCATCGCCATGGTCTCCTGCTTTTTGGAGCGCATTCTTGTCAACGGTGAACTGAATGGCATCCCGCGCGGCCTTCGTACGTAGGTAATACATACCCGTCTTGAGGCCCTTGCTCCATGCGTAGAAGTGCATGCTGGAGAGCTTCTTGAAGTTGACGTTCTCCACGAAGAGGTTCATACTCTGGCTCTGGCAGATGAACGCGCCGCGATCGGCGGCCATATCGATGACCACGCGCTGGCTGATCTCCCAGACCGTCTTGTAGAGGTCGCGAAGGTGCTGCGGTACGTCGTTAAAGTCGGCGATGGAGCCGTTACTGGCCATGAGGCGGTTGCGCATGCTGTTGTCCCATAAACCGAGGCCGATGAGGTCGTGCAGCAGGTGCTTATTCACCACCACGAACTCTCCGGAAAGGGTACGACGGGTGTACATATTGGAGCTGTAGGCCTCAAAACATTCGTTGTTACCGAGGATCTGGCTGGTGGACGCCGTCGGCATCGGAGCAATCAGCAGCGAATTGCGCATGCCGTACTTGGCGAGGTCTTCCTTAAGTCCAGCCCAGTCCCACTTCTCGGACGGAGTAACGCCCCACATATCGTACTGCAGTATGCCCTTGCTGGCCGGTGAGCCGGGGTAGCTTTCGTAGTGGCCAAGCTCCTTCGCCAGGGCGATGGATTCGGTACAGGCGGCAAAGTACATCGCTTCGAAGATGTCTTTGTTCATCTGCCGTGCCTCCTCAGAGTCGAACGGCATCCGCATCATGATGAAAGCGTCGGCGAGGCCCTGAACACCGAGACCGATGGGGCGGTGCTTCATGTTGGAGTGGCGCGCCTGCTCGATCGGGTAATAGTTCTGATCGATCACCTTATTCAGGTTGCGGGTCACTACGCGGGTCACCTCCACCAGGCGGTCGAAGTCGTAGGTCTTGTCCTCCTTCACGTACTTGGGCAGCGCGAGGCTGGCCAGGTTACACACGGCCACTTCGTCGGGGCTGGTGTATTCCATGATTTCAGTGCAGAGATTAGAACTGCGGATGGTACCGAGGTTCTGCTGGTTAGATTTTTTATTGGCCGCGTCCTTGTACAGGATGTAAGGTGTACCGGTTTCGATCTGGCTGTCGAGAATAGCGAACCAGAGGTCCTGGGCCTTAATCGTCTTGCGGGCTTTGCCTTCCGCTTCGTACTGGTGGTAGAGGGCTTCGAACTCACCGCCGTAAGCGTCGAACAGGCCGGGCGCTTCGTTGGGGTCAAAGAGGCTCCACATGCCATTGTCCTTAACGCGCTGCATGAACAGGTCGTTCATCCAGAGGGCGTAGAAGAGGTCGCGGGCACGCATTTCTTCCTTACCGTGGTTCTTCTTGAGGTCCAGGAAGTCGAAGATATCGGCATGCCATGGTTCGAGGTAAACGGCAAAAGCACCTTTGCGCTTGCCACCACCCTGGTCTACGTAGCGGGCCGTATCGTTGAATACCTTCAGCATCGGAACGATGCCGTTAGACGTGCCACCGGTGCCCTTAATGTAAGAACCCGTCGCACGCACGTTATGAATGCTGAGACCGATACCACCGGCAGCCTGGCTGATGCGAGCGCAACGGCGGAGGGTCTCGAAAATACCTTCGATGCTGTCGTCCGTCATGCTGAGCAGGAAGCAAGAACTCATCTGCGGCTTCGGCGTGCCCGAGTTGAACAGCGTCGGCGTGGCGTGGATAAACCACTTCTCACTCATCAGCTGGTAGGTCTGGATGACAGATTCGATGTCCTCCTGGTGGATACCGACGGAGACACGCATCAGCATTTGCTGAGGCCGTTCCACGATGTCACCGTCCATGCGCAGCAGGTAGCTGCGTTCGAGGGTTTTGTAGCCGAAGTAGTCAAAATCGAAATCGCGATCATAAATGATGGCGGCGTTGAGACGGCTTTTATTGTCGCGAATCACCTTCATGGTGTCCTCGCCAATGAGGCCGGCAGCATCGCCCGTTTTGGGGTCGACGTAGCTGTAGAGCGCCTCCATGGTTTTGGAGAAGCTCTTGTCGGTTTCTTTATGCAGGTTGGAAATCGCGATGCGGGCGGCAAGCTGGGCGTAGTCTGGGTGGACGGTGCTCATGCTGGCGGCAGTTTCCGCGGCGAGATTATCGAGTTCAACGGTGGAAACACCGTCGTAAAGGCCTTGAATGACCTTCTTGGTTACGTTGATATGGTCGACGAAGTTCTCGTCCAGTCCGTAACACATTTTTTTGATGCGGGCGGTTATTTTATCGAAGGAGACGTCCTCTGGACGGCCGGAGCGCTTGATGACTTTCATGGTGGAGAGTTGTGTATTGTGTGTTGCGGCTGAATTTGGGCGCGGCCGCGAGGTGCTTGGTTTGGTTAGAGTAGCAAGGAATGTAGGAGCTAGAAACTAGAGGCTAAATGTTAGCCTTAGTTTCTAGCCCCTAGCTACTAGAAGTCCTCGTCCAAGGAGAACGCCTGCTTATCCCGGTCAGAAGTAACGCCAGCTTTCTGGTACTCCCCTACCCGCTTCTCAAAGAAGTTGGTTTTACCCTGCAGGTTGATCATATCCATCCAGGGGAATGGGTTTTCTACGTTCCATACCTTTTCCTGGCCCAGTTCGGAGAGCAGGCGGTCGGCGACAAATTCGATGTACTGGCACATCATATCACAGTTCATACCGATCAGGTTGACGGGTAGGGATTCAGAGACGAACTCCTTCTCGATAGCAACGGCATCTTTGATGATACCAGTCACTACGCCGGGGGCGAGTTTGTGGACGATATGGTTGTTGTAAATCATACAGGCAAAGTCGCAATGCATGCCTTCGTCGCGGCTGATCAGCTCGTTACTGAACGTAAGGCCCGGCATCAAGCCACGCTTCTTGAGCCAGAAGATGGAACAGAAGGAACCGGAGAAGAAGATACCTTCTACGGCGGCAAAAGCGACAATCCGCTCGGCGAAAGTGCCATTGTCGATCCAGCGCAGGGCCCACTCAGCCTTTTTCTTTACCGGAGGCATCGTTTCGATAGCGTTGAAGAGGTAGTCTTTCTCCTTGGGGTCACTGATGTAGGTATCAATCAACAGGGAGTAGGTTTCAGAGTGGATGTTCTCCATCATGATCTGGAAACCGTAGAAGAATTTGGCTTCGGTGTACTGCACTTCTGCGACAAAGTTCTCCGCCAGGTTCTCATTCACGATACCGTCGGAGGCGGCAAAAAACGCCAGAACGTGCTTGATGAAGTGGCGCTCGTTGTCGTTGAGTTTGTTGTTCCAGTCGTTAAGGTCGGCCGAAAGGTCGACTTCCTCAGCCGTCCAGAAACAAGCTTCGTTGTCTTTGTAGTATTTCCAAATATCGTCGTGCTCAATAGGGAAGAGTACGAAGCGGCCGTCATTTTCGGCGAGGATAGGTTCTAACTTAGCATTCATATTAAAAAAAGAAAAGTGGTAGGTAAATAAAGGAATGAGGAGAAAAAGCTATTAATGTGGTATCAGTAAATCGGTTCACACAAGCCGTTAACTTTTCCCTTACTTCGCAACCGGATATCCGG
>Ga0136553_1000022_pt1 | contig 55311 bp, 31 predicted proteins | sample AntRauTorckE5430_FD_101384 | JGI IMG/M metagenome (GOLD analysis project Ga0136553, IMG submission 101384) | Saline lake microbial communities from Rauer Islands, Antarctica - Metagenome Torckler E5 #430 | ecosystem: Environmental > Aquatic > Non-marine Saline and Alkaline > Saline | place... | reverse complement strand
CCAGCGCGAACTCATCAAGTTGTACGGTGAGCGGGTGACCAAGCACTTCAAAACAGCATAAAATGAAAGTCTCGCCCTACAAAAGGAATTATTAACCCAGACACACTTAAATGAACTATCCCTGATATTGCTCCCGGAACGCTTCAGCCTGTTGGAAATTACGTTGTCTCCTACGTCGCAGAAGACAACAACGACAACACCGAAATCTGCTCCTTCACCGTCCGCGTAGAAGACGGCCAACAACTCCAATTCACCAACTGCCCAACAGAAGTAATAACAGTAGGCATAAACAATGCAGAAACCTGCCAAGCCTACCTAAACTGGTCCATACCCGCAGCAACCGACAACTGCAACGTAGCCATAACCCAAACAAGTGGCCCCGCAGTAGGATCACTACAAAACGCAGGTTTCTATTCCATCGTTTACGAGGCAACCAACAACGGAACAGGAGCTGCGCTCGAAACAGCCACCTGCTCCTTCATCGTCCAGGTCGAAGACCCTCAAACCCTTGAGTTCGAGAACTGCCCAACAGAAACCCTAATCTTCGGCACCAACGTAGACCTCTGTTCCGTAACCGCCAACTGGTCCATCCCCGTGGCAACCGACAATTGCAACGTGACGGTATCCCACGTCTCCGGCCCACGCCCCGGCGATGTGCTGGCCCCCGGTACCTACGAGGTCGTTTACGAGGCGACCAATAACGGCGTTGGCGATGCGCTCGAAACGGTCACTTGCTTCTTCTTCGTCGAAGTACAGGAAACCGAGAACCCTGAAATTAACTGTCCGCAGGATGTTTTCGTGGAGTCTGATCCTGGCGTTTGCGAGGCGGCTGTCGAGAACATTCAGTTGGAATTTGCTATTGATAACTGCCCTTATACGGTGACCTGGACGAGCAGTCCGGCCGACGTAACGGGCACCGGAACCAGCACGTCTGTTGACGCCAGCGGGGCCATCTTCCCCGTGGGCATCACGACCGTCACCTACCAGATTCGGGAGGACGACGATTTTGGCAACGGCAACGTCGTCGCCACCTGTGACCTCATCGTCGAGGTCACCGACACGGAAGCGCCAATGATCACTTGTCCGCCAAGTGTCGTGATCGGCACGAACGATGATGGCCAGGGCAATTACGACTGTGCGACCGACTATTCCTGGACCCACCCGACACCTACCGACAATTGTTTGGTGACGGTATATGAGCTGACGTACACCAACCCCGATGGTTCGGTAGAAGGGCCGCTTGATTGGGGCGCGGCCGCAGGTGCAATGCTGGTTCGGAACTTCGCTCTGGGCGTAACCACGGTTCTTTACCACGTGGAAGACGCCGAGGGAAACATCACCGAGTGTACCTGGACGGTAGACGTCATCGACGACGAAGACCCGATGATTTTCTGCGAAGAAAACCTCGCTACTAACGAAATCGCCTTCGGGGCAATGCTGGAAATCTACCCCCGCGACACCGTTGTGGCCATCATCAACTTCCCCGTATCTGCTACCATCTCCGATGTAAACATCACGGCATTATCCGGCGGTCATCCCGACATGGGAGACCTCACCGTCACCCTCACCAGCCCCGCCGGAACGACGATCACGCTCTTCGACGGACTTTGCGCCGGCGAAGCAGACTTCGACCTTGCCCTCGACGACGACGCATTGATTACCGTACTGGGCGCCAACTGCTCCCCCTTCGGCAGCGGAGAAACCCTCCGCCCTGCTGATCTTCTGTCCGCCTTCAACGGTGAGAACAGCCAGGGAGATTGGGTGCTCACCCTCATCAGCAGTTTAGAAGGTGCCTGTGGTGACCTCGAAGCCTGGAACCTCCAGATCATCGGAAACGACAATACCCAGCCACCCGCTAATCGTCTGCAAGTCATCGCCGACGCAGGCGATTGCAGCTACTTCCTCACCGGTCTAGATTTCGACCCTCGCTTTATTGACAATTGTACCGGCGCATTCATTACGCATGATTACCTCAGCGGACCATTTGACACAACACTTCGCGGAAGCATCTTTCCCATCGGGGAAACTGAGATACTATGGACAGTCACGGATAGCAGCGGCAACACCGCCACTTGTCCGATGATTGTCGAAGTACTTGACAATGAAGCGCCAGCCTTTACCAACTGCGTCCGCCCGGACATCATCGCTAACCCAACCCCAGGAGTCTGTGATGCCTTCGTGAACTTCAGCCTGCCGGTCGCTACCGACAACTGTGGCGATGCAGCGATAACCATCAACCAGACCGACCCAACCGGACTGACTACCGGGATGCGCTTCCCCGTCGGGACAACCATTCTCCAGTACGAGGCCCTGGACGCGGCTGGCAACAAAACGGAGTGCGAGTTCCGCGTCATCGTTAACGATAACCAGGGCGTTACTACCATGAATAGTAATGGCTGCCCGGATGATGTGGAAGCGAATACCGATGATGGTGATTGTGTAGCAGTCATCAACGGCCTCGCGCCTGATTTCGCAGACAACTGTGGAAATAACCTCAGCTACCTCTATAAGATCGAAGACGAGAATGGAACGGAGATCGCCAATGGCTTTACCGATGCTAGTGGCGAAGCCTTTCCTTTGGGCGCGAACACTGTATTCTACCGCGCTCAGGACCAGCCTGTGTTCCTGATCTCGGAAGTCACCCACGAAATCCAGGAAATACTGGGTGGTAATGATGTCATTCCTTCCTACATCGGATTCCGTGGCCTGCCCGACGGAGATTACCTTGAGCTAACCAACTTCGGCCCGACCCGGCTTGATATTGGAGGTCTTGATATCGAACGTATTACTGCGACGGGGATCGACTACTTCCGTGTACCTGCTAGAGAAATCCTTGAACCGGGAGAGACCTTCGTCCTTCAGTTCGGCAACGATGATATTTCTTCCAACGACCACTACTACGTCGTTAATTGCGCGACCGACCTGGCCAGCCTTGATCAGGCCGCTTACGTAATCAGTATGTCTGGTCGCGTACTGGACGTTGTGGCTCTTAATGGCTTTGACCCACTAGGGCAGGGTGGTGTTGCTACCGTTACTGCTGCTGATTGGTCTGGTTCTGTTTTTGCTGGTCCGGCGGGCGTACGTCGTTCCAGTGTTTATGATGATGATCTGGGGGACGATTTCGTTCCCGCCACCGTTTGTGGAGAGATCACCATTGGCACCTATAACCCTAATTTTGTACCTGTTCCTACCAACGGTTCTCTGACGGCCAACCAGGCCCGCGTGCCAAACAAGCAAGAGTGTAGCTTCAACGTGACGATCACCGATGAAGAACCCGCTGTTTGTGGCTCCTACGAGCCCTACGATGATTTCGTCTTCACCGGTCCGGCGACCATCGCTGCTGGTGATTGTTTCGAGGCTACCCTCACCGTTACGGAGGCTTACCAGCTGGCCGACGTAAATACCATTCTTACGGGTGTGGCGGGCAGCTTCGGCAACCTACGGATCACTTTAATCAGCCCGGAAGGCGACGAAGTCTTATTGGCGGATAATGAGTGTGCTAATAACGATGGTTTCGACCTGATGTTAGACAGTGACAGCATCACGCTACCGTACATTTACGATGCCTGCCTTTCCCTCAACCAATCATTGCACCTGCGGCCGCGCCAAGACTTGAATGCCTTCAACACCCGCTCTGCTGCTGGCACCTGGACGCTCCGCATTGCGCACGATGCTACCGAGGATTTCGACGACGTGATCCTCAACAACTGGACACTTTTCCTGAGTGAACTGATTCCGTACGCCCAGGGTGATACCACCATCGAAAACGACTTCCGCGAATGTGGAGCCGATTTTACCTGGCTACACTCCGGCATCTGGGACAATTGCCCGGGAGGTTCCGTGGGGGTAACTTATACCTTCAAGGATACCATACAGGACAATTACCCCATCTCCCGTGATCGCTTCGGTCGTGACACCACCCGCTTCTTCGATGTGGGCGTTACCACGGTTGCTTATACATTGACCGATGCGAACGGCAACGTAAGTACCTGCTCGTTCGACCTTACCGTATTGGACACTGAGCCACCGGTACTGGTCTGCCCAGCGGATACTACCTCGTTCCTGGCCGGAGGCGAATGTGACATCGTGTACATTCCCTTCGATTGGTTTACCGAAGACAATTGTGGGGTGGTGGATACGACTACCTCTCCCGACTGGAACCTACCGCTCCCGATTGGCGTCAATCCTGTGGACCTGACGGTAGTCGACAGTTCTGGCAACGAAACGGTTTGCACCTACGTGGTCACCGTAGTTGAATACGATCCGCCGAATCCTCAAATGGCTTGTATCGGAGACATTAACGTATCCCTTGACCAGGATTGCTCTGTTGATATCATCGCTTCTATGTTGTTGGCGGGTAACGAATACTACTGCTTCGATAATTACGAGGTAGTGCTCTTACAGCGCAATGAAGAGGGCGTCTATGACACCTTGCCGCTACCGATGGTTGGTACCGGCCAGATTGGTGACACCTTGATCTACAATGTATATGACCCTCGGAATGATGATCTCTGTTGGGGATACCTTCGGGTAGGCTTCTTTGAGGCGCCTGAATTTGTCTGTCCTGCGGACGTTAATGTTTCATGCAACGGTGATTTTGATCCTGTCCTGAACGGTGAGCCCATTTTGCTGAGTTGTGCATTGGCTGGAGCGTCTGTTTCCTACGCTGATACGCTTGAGCAGTTTGAACCCTGCGATAATCCACGGGCCATCCTACACCGCACCTGGTTGGTGTCGGATGCTTATGGCAACTCAGCTAGTTGCGTACAGGATATTACCCTGGATGCTTTTGATCCTACCGATATTGTCTTCCCAGCCGATCTTGACGGTGACGACGCTCCTGCTTTGCGGTGCGCCGACGTTGCCAACGATCCTACGCTAACCGAACCTTCTACAACTGGGTTTCCAACGGTGCCCGGTGGAGGTAGTGTGTTTGGAACTAATTTCTGCAGCGCTTCCTTCCTGTACACGGATGAGGTGTTCGATATCTGCGCTGGCAGCTACCAAATTGTGCGTACGTGGAAAGTGCTTAATACTTGTGGGGCCGTTGAAGTAGGTGTTACCCTTTTTACTGCTACCCAGGTTATCAGGGTGCTGGACCAGGACCGTCCTGCGCTCGTCTGCCCAGCAGACGAAGAGATCAGTACCGGCGGGCTCGGCTGTTTCGGTGAATATGCAGTTCCCGTACCGGTGGTTGAAGAAAGCTGCTCAAACTGGACCTACGAAGTAACCACCAGCGGAGGAACGCTTTCCTTAATCCTTGACCGTTACTACCTCACCGGTCTGGAAGAGGGGACATACACCATTCGTTACTACGTAGAAGACGAATGTGGTGGCTTCAGCGAATGCATCTACTCGATCAACGTCACGGATCAAATAGCAGCGAGTGCTAGTTGTGAAGACCAGATCAATGTTTCACTTGATGTACATGGTACCGCTACTGTTAGCCCCGAGGACATTGACGGCGGTAGTACTGACTTCTGTAGTGCCGTAAACCTTGCAGTTCGTAAACCGACCATCACCAACCCGGAAGACTGCTCATCTGTAACATTGGATGATGCAAGCTGGGAGGATTTCGTAACCCTAAACTGCTGCGAGGTCAATGAACTCGTGAAAGTAGAACTGCGGGTGACGGACGAAAACGGCAACGTCTCTACTTGCTGGACCGACGTCCTGGTTGAAGACAAGATCGCTCCCGTATGCCTGGCTCCCAATGACTTGACGGTTACTTGCATCGCGTTACGTAATGAGCTTCCAGACGACTTGGAAGCCGCCGCAGCCGAAGACCCTGACGCTACCGCATCTTTGCTTGACGGACTGTTCGGGTTTACCGGCACCATCGACAATTGTGGCCCGATTACCCTGACTCAAACCGTAAGCGATAACCGCAACAATTGTGGGGTAGGAACCATCCGCCGCCGCTTTACAGTAACCGATGCACAGGGGCTCACTCCTGCCGCCGCTTGCTTGCAAACCATTACCGTCGCAGAAGTACACGACTACGTTATTGAACTCCCGGCGGACCGTGAAAACGACGCCTGTGAACTTCCGGAATACGATGGGATCAGCTTCACCAGCGCTGCTTGTGATCTGCTTACCATCAATACCACGGTAGATACGCTTTTGGCAGATGCGGAAGATTGTTACAAACTCCGAATTACCTACGAAGCCATCAACTGGTGCGAGTACGGTGCTGAGGCCGGGCTTTACACCATTCCCCGTGATGCGGACCGTGATGGTAACCATAACGAAGTAACCTACCTGCACGTAACATCTAGGGCTGACCTGAACATCACGACGGACGATATTGCTTTGCTCTCTTCAAGCGCAACCCTCACCACAGGGAATGCCCTCGCGTTCCTGGACCGCCAGGACGCGGGAGCTACAGGCTACCCGGCAACGCTAGCTGGATTTACTTCCGGAGCTGACCTGAACGAACCCTACGGTACAGATAGGGCTCGTGGCGGTTTCCGCTACATTCAGTTTATCAAAGTGTACGACGCTACGCCGCCCGTTGTGGAGGCGGTGTCTCCTGCTGAGTGTTTCCCGGGCACTGGTACCGGTTGTACTACTTCTGTGAGTCTTGATTTTATCGCGTACGATGAATGCTCATCGGCTCGTCCGACTGTAGAGATAGATGAATTTTACGATCCCGCTCAGGGCTTTACCTCCACTCGGGAACTATTGGAGGTGGATGTAATCAATGTTAGTGATAGTACCTACACGATCAATCAGTCTGGCGTCCCGTCGGGTAGCCATGCTTTCCGTATTCATGCCGATGATGGTTGTGGTAACAGTAACCTGGTTGTGGTCCCATTCTGTGTGGAACCTGCCGTAGCTCCTACTCCAATTTGTATCCAAACCCTGACGGTCACCCTGATGCCAGTGGAGGATGGTGCCGCTGCCTCGTTGTGGGCTTCTGATTTGGTAGCGAGCCCAGTAGTGGACTGTTTTGGGAATCAGATTACCGAATACAGCCTTTACCTTGAATCGGTGGCCAATGAAACGGGATTCTCTCCCGCGACAGGAAGTCTGAACGTTGATTTTAATTGCGCCGATGCCAATAGTGAAGTAACTGTGAGGCTTTACGCCTTTGATCAGGCTGGTCAAGCAGATTACTGTCAGGCTATAATTGAGGTTCAAATAACGAACAGCAACCTTTGTTCTGATGATCAGCAAGTTGCTACCCTTGCAGGTGCAATCAGTAGTGTTCTCAACGAGCCTCTTGAAGGTGCAACTGTCAGCCTGGAAGGTTCTTTCGAGGGTGTCGAATTAGTAACTGGGAATGACGGTGTATACACTTTTCCAAATCTGCTCAGAGGAGAAGATTATACCGTATCGCCTTCACACTTCCACGACTATCTTAACGGCGTACGCACTTCGGACATCGTTAGTATAACCCGCTACATACTGGGAGTAGGACCTTTCTCATCTCCTTATCAGAGATTGGCTGGTGACGTGAACGGTGACACCGATATAAATGTCGGCGATATCATCGTGATTCGGAGTCTTATTCTCGGGTTGATCGACGCTTTCCCTAATGATATGCCCAGCTGGTCATTCGTCGCTGCAGGATATGAGTTTCCGGAACCAGGGAATCCGTGGTCAGAAGCTTTCCCACAGGTGCAAAACTTCAACGATCTCTCTCAAAGCGAGCTTATGGCGGACTTTATAGCCGTCAAACTGGGAGATGTGGACAATTCTGCTTCAGTTGGTTCTGCTGGCCGTAGTACCCCGCCGGCACCGAGGGGGTCACTTGAGTTAGAACTCCCGGCACTTGAATTGGTGCCAGGTCAGCTTATTGATGTTCCGGTAAGGTCAGCTCAGTTGAACAGTTTCTCTGGTTTCCAGGGGACGATGTCCCTGAGTCACCGCCTCGTAAAGTTGGTTGAGGTTCAGCCTGGTTATATCGGTTCAGGAAACTACGCGGTAGATCTCTTGGATAATGAAATCCGGGTAAGCTGGAACCCGACTGGTGGTCGACCTGCGCCTACGGAGAAGGATGTTTTATTCACCTTGCAGATAAAAGTGAGGGGTGCTGCTCAGGTTGCGGGAGCGACTACAATCGATGTATTTTCCTTTGGTGGCGAATTAACGATAGCGGAAGCTTACCTGTTGAACAATGAGCCTGCGTGGGTGGACCTGGTCTTCCTGGAGGGTGTTGCCTCTGATGGCTACCGTCTGTTACCTAACGAACCGAACCCCTTTAAACAGGAAACAAGCATTCGCTTCGAGCTGCCACGCTCAGAAGCGAAGGTGATAGTCACGGTTACGGATGCTGCGGGTAGGGTAGTGCGGGAGTTTCGGCAGGCGGGTACTAAAGGGCTCAACGTGTTTACCGTGAAGTCCTCGGAGTTGAATGCTTCTGGAGTCTTTTCTTATACCGTTCGGGCGGGGGAGTGGACTGCTAGCCGTCGGATGGTGGTGTTTGAGTAGCCTTTTTGTACTGCGGCATTAAGCTCATTTTAAGCTGTCTGGGTCTTGAATCTGTTCGGATACCGAGGAATTAATTTATAAACCGTTGTAAAAGGAGGCATGAGGCTAACCGTTTACAACGGTTTATCCCCCGAGAACCTGGTCACCGAGCGGAACGGTATCTACTTTTCAATTTAGCTCTTGATTCGCGTTAGTGATGTAAGGTCAATCCATTTTTTTACCGACCTTGCCAACTACCCAAAGGCAAAATGCTAAAAACAACCCTAATAATACTAGCCCTACTAGCCCTACTCCTAGCATTAGCTATATATTTACTAGCCACCTACGTATTACCCTACGCCATCATACAACCGGCCCGACGAACAAAAAACACCACGCCTGCGGACTACAATCTCTCTTATGAATACTTTAAATTTAAGGTAACCAACGACATCCAACTAGACACTTTCTACGTACCCGCCACAACTATCCCCCGTACCAACCTGATTATGCTGCATGGCGTAGGAAGCTGTAAAGAAGTTTACTTGGAATACGTAGCCGAACTAGCCCAAACAGGATACAACGTAATGCTCTGGGACCAACGCGCTCATGGTAAATCCGGCGGAGAATTCCTCACCTACGGCTACCACGAAAAGTACGACGTCAGCAAAGCAATTGACTGGCTGGAAGCCCGAAACCCCGGCCTGCCTACCGGCATTTACGGCAACTCAATGGGGGGGGCTATTGCCATTCAAAGCTTGGCGGGAAACCCTGGCCTTCGCTTCGGCCTCATTGAGAGCACCTTCACCGATCTGCCGACGGTGACCAATGCCTACAGCCGACGAATGAGTGGTTTGCCGCTCCCGCAGTGGCTAACCAATTACGTCCTCCAGCGCGCGGGGAAGATTGCTGATTTTGAACCCTTCACGGTGCGTCCGGTTGATGCGGCAAAGAAAGTAATTCAGCCCATCATGCACATTCACGGCGACGCCGATGGGAACATCAATATCTCCCACGCCCGCGTACTTTTTGATGCTTATGCTTCTGAAGACAAAACCTTGTACATCGTTGAAAACGGTGATCATGCCGATCTTTGGGAAAAGGGTGGGGAAGGGTACCGTGATGTGTGGTTTCGCTTTCTGCAGCGTACGGATTTCTGACCCGTTCGGAAGCCTTGAGGCTGCTGTTTGATAGCCTTTTGACGACCACTTCCGCCTCGTGTTATTTGCCGGTGGAGCGGCCTTAAACGCTCCTTGCTTTTTTGGAGATCCAAATGAAGCCCCAAGCCGTACTTACTCCACCAACACCTCATCAACAAACAGCCAACAAGGCTCTCCCGGCGCAGGGTGCCACGTAGGGTTTACGCCCTGGCTCTTGATCTTGATCCGAATGTAACGGGCTAAGGTCGGTTCCGATCGAATTAAGTGGTTATGCACCATAGCGGCTGTAGGGCCATCCGCCATCGGAATCTGCTTATCCTGAAAAGGTACATACCGCTTGCCATCTTCGGAAACGAAAATTTTAATCGACTGGGGTAGATGGATGTAGGCATTTTGATCCGTCAGCGTACCGACCGTAACGACACTGATCTCTTCCACTTGCCCGAGGTCTGCGGTAAGGTCTAAATCGTCACCGAGGTAACCTACCCAGCGCCCATCACCAAAGGAACTGCCGCCTTTCTTTAGATCCTTTAGGGTTGCGACACCTTCTGCGGTATAACTTCCGTGGGGCTCGACGCTGGCGCGCAGGCGGTCGATGGTAAAGCGTGACTTGATGAAGGTACTTGATGCAGGCTCGCTATCCGTCCAGCCAGACATCGATAAGATTGCTTTGACTTCGGTGGTAGCAAAAACATGGAAGGATTCGGTATACAAGGGGGAGTCTTCGTTAGGAATACTCCCGTCTGTGGTGTACTTGATGGTTGCTTTGCTGGCTTTGGTGCTTAGTTCAACCAGTAAAGAGTCGGTAAAGAGGTCTTGCTCGGCGATGATGAGTGGTGGTACCAATTGAGGATTACCGAATTGGGCAAAGTCTACTCCGCCAATTATTTCTAATTGTGGGTAGCTGGCGCGCCACTTCTCCAGCCCTGAATTGGCAAGCGGCGTTTTCCACAAGTACACCTTTTTCAGGCCTTCCAATTCGGCTAAAACCTGGAATGCCGTGCTGTCAACTAGTGTACCGTACAGGTTAAGGTCGCGTAAGTAAGGCAAGTCTTTTAGCGGGGTAATGGCCTGGCTGCTGATGGTGCAATTGCTCAGATTGATGGTGGTTACGTTTTCAAAACGACTGAAATATTTAAGGTCTACATCCGCTAGGGAAGCGTTCGAAATATCGATGGATTTAATGGCTGGAGCGATCTTGCGCAATCGCTTCAGGTTTTCGGGTTTAAAGCTTTCTGCATTTTGCAGGCGTACAGTTACCCATGAATTGTCCAAGGATTGTAAGGAGGCGATTATTCCATATTGTTCAAGTCCCGCCAGTTGTTGAGCGGTAGGTCTTTCAGGTTGTGGGTGCTGAGCTGCTTGCAGGGCTTTAAGGTAGGCGTCTACTTCAGCGGTTGTTTTCAGGTCTTTGATCTGATGGTTGTAATCCTGCATATTCTCTACCCACCAAGCCAGGAAATTACGTTCTTCGTAGGTTAACTGTAGCTTCCCGCTTGGCGGCATATGCTGTTCGTCTTCTTTAGGCAAGAATACCCTGCTAATCATTGGGCTCTCAGCTATAGAACCAGCCATTAGGACCGCTCCGTTCTCACCGCCCGCCTGCCAGCCAGCTAAGGTGTGTAGTAGTAATTTTCCTTTAGATTTTTGTGGATTATGGCAGCTGACACACTTACGATCAACGATGGGCTTGACTAACGCATCGAAGAGGTGTGCCTCTTTAATATTTTCAGGTAGTACTACTATTTCAGTTGTGGCGGGAACGGTCAAAAAGCCTTCTCCATGGGTAAGTGACCCACCGTAATGCCCGGTAACTGAAAGTAGGACGACAAATACAGTAAAAAGACCTCCAAATAGCTTCTGGTTGGACCAATTTCGGTAGGCCCAGAGAAGCACGACAGCACTTGCTGCAGTACCAATACCCAAGTATTTATGCCAATCTAGTAAGCGCTCATCATAACCACCACCACTGGCCAAAATCCATCCGGAAACAGCAGATGCGATGGCGCTTAGGGCTCCAATGCTTAAGGCGAAGGTGAAATCTGTTTTTTCCTTCTTTTTTTTAAAAAAGTATTCGAAACTCCAATGGGTAAAAGCATAGAGTAGTACCCCAATCGGTAGATGCAATAACAAAGGATGGAAACGGCCTATCAATTCTATCATTAGACGCTGCTGTAGTGTTGTTTTATATTTCGTGCCCGCGCCGGCGAACGCGGCTTAATCAGAATCTTTCCATTAGGGGTGATTCCTTGCGGTCGCCCTTACTGGGCTAAGTTTTAGCGACGCTGCTACTCATTACCTCATGTGGCCGACCGTAGTCTCGCTCACGATAAAATATCATGAATCACCGATCCGCTAACGTCCGTCAGTCGGAAACGTCGGCCCTGGTATTTGTAAGTAAACTTCTCATGGTTAATCCCCAGTTGATGCAAGAGCGTTGCCTGGAAATCGTGAACGTGTACGGGGTTCTCTATGATATTGTATCCAAACTCATCGGTCTTTCCGTAGGTAATTCCTGGCTTCACGCCGCCTCCGGCCATCCAGATGGAAAAGCAGCGCGGGTGGTGATCACGGCCATAATTGGTGTCCGTTAAAAGGCCTTGAGAGTAGTTCGTGCGGCCAAATTCACCGCCCCAGACGACCAGGGTTTCATCCAGCATACCTCGCTGCTTGAGGTCCATAATTAAGGCTGCGGAGGCTTGGTCAACATCTTTTGCCTGATTTGCGATGGCGCCAGGTAGGTTATCGTGCTGGTCCCAGCCCATGTGGTAAAGCTGGACAAACCGAACGCCCTTCTCGGCCAGCCTTCTAGCTAGTAGTGCATTTGCAGCAAAAGTGCCAGGCTGCATCGACTCTGCCCCGTACATCCGATAAATATGATCGGGCTCACCGGAGGTGTCCATTATCTCAGGAACGGAAGACTGCATCTTGTAGGCCATCTCATATTGGGAAATACGGCTGGAGATTTCGGGATCTCCAAATTCTTCCATGTGCTTTTGGTTCAGGTTGGCGACCAGGTCAATCATCTTCCTGCGTGATTTCCGACTCATACCCTTCGGGTCCTTCAAAAACAGTACAGGGTCTTTGGCGGAACGAAACTGGACTCCCTGATGTAAGGAGTGTAAAAAACCATTCCCCCATAAACGACTGTACAGCGGTTGGCCAAATTTTCGTCCGGTTCCTCTGGAAAGTAATACCGTAAAGGTGGGGAGGTTCTCGTTCATGCTGCCCAGCCCATAACTAAGCCAGGACCCCATACAGGGGCGGCCAGGTTGCTGTGACCCGGTTTGAAAAAAGGTGATGGCCGGATCGTGATTTATCGCATCGGTATGCATAGATTTAATAATGCAAATATCATCTACCACCTTTGAAGTGTAGGGCAATAATTCACTTAGTTCGGACCCACTCTGTCCGTGCTTTTTAAAAGCAAATTGGGAGCCTACCAGCGGGAAGGCGTCCTGATTCGAAGTCATGCCGGTAAGGCGTTGTCCTTTTCGGATACTTTCGGGCAGGTCCTGTCCACGCAGCTTATTAAGCAGGGGCTTATGGTCATATAACTCAAACTGCGACGGACCACCACTTTGGAACAAATAGATAACGCGCTTTGCCTTGGGAGCGAAGTGTAGTTTACCGGATGAAAGGATACCGTTTAAGTTGTTAGCAATCTGCTGTTCGGGCATACCACCGCCTGATCCGAGGCCGCACCCCAGTAGACTGGTCAAAGCAGCACCACCAATTCCAAGTGCTGACTTAGAGAGGAATGCCCTCCGGTTCATATTGTATTGCCGATCTTTTATTTCCTTTTGCATCCTATGATCTGCTTATTGATTCATCTAAATTATAAATAGCGGCAGCTAGCATCGCATAAGCTGCCAATTCGGGGGGCGGTAATAAGGCCTTTTGTTCCGAGTCGCCGATGTTTAAAAAGGTCACGGCGTTTTCCGGAAGTAATTCGAATTGCTGCTTTTCGTCGTTAAAATAAGCCGCTAGTGCCGAAATTTGATCCGCCTGCGGTTGCCTACTGGTGGCCGCCTTATACATAAAGCGAATCCTGTCTTCAAGCCCTTCCTGCGACTCAATAGCCAGGTAGGCCAAGTTGCGGGCTCCTTCAATTACCTGTGGACTATTCATCATCACCAAAGCCTGTAATGGGGTCGATGTAGTCTCCCTGCTCACCATGCAGAAGTCGCGCGTTACGGCGTCAAAAGTCATCATGCCAGGCGGAGGAACCGTTCTTTTCCAAAAGGTGTAGAGGCTTCTGCGGTATTGCTTTTCGCCTTCGTCTATTTCATAACCAAATGAGCTTCCGCCGCCGCCGCCAACGACTTCTTGCCAAAGCCCTGCAGGTTGATAAGGCTTTACACTTGGGCCACCAACCGTTCGTACCAACAGTCCGCTAGACGTCAGAATATGGTCTCTTATTTTTTCTGCCGATAACCGAGTTCTATTCCCTCGTGCGTAAAGGCTATTCTCCGGATCGTTTTCAATTTGAGCCTCCGTAGTGATGGAACTTTGCTGGTAAGTTGATGACATCAGGATGTACTTCAGGATACTTTTCATATCCCAGTCATTTTCCATAAATTTATACGCCAAGTGATCCAATAACTCAGGATGAGAAGGCAGAGCACCTTGTGCCCCAAAGTTATCGGGCGTACCCACCAGGCCTTTGCTAAAGCACATCATCCAGAGCCTGTTGACCATGACTCTGGAGGTCATGGGATTGTCTTTGTTGAAGAGCCATTCCGCCAGCCCTTTACGGTTTTTCTCATAGCCTTCAAAACTAAGTACCGCCTCTGGCGTGGAGGGGAATACTTCTTGTTTAGGATTATCGTAAGCCCCTCTTCCCAGCACGAAAGTTTGTCTTGGTGTTTCCATTTCTTCCATCACCATGAGTTCAATCTGCTCTATGGTATCCAGGTTTTTGATGAAGCCGATTTTTTCTTCAATTTTCTCTGCGTTTAGCGTTAGGAAGGGGCCCGGGGTCGCACCGTACTGCTCGATCAACCCTTTTTCTGGCACATTATTAAAAAAGGAAAATAGACTGTAGTAGTCCTCTTGTGAAATGGGATCGTATTTATGGTCATGACATTTGGCACATTCTACGGAGAGGCCTAAGAAGGCCTTACCAAAGGTCATGGTGCGATCCGATACGTATTCTGCCCGGTATTCTTCTGGGATCACGCCACCCTCTTGGGTTATTTTATGGTTGCGGTTAAAGCCCGTCGCAATTACTTGTTCCAGACTGGCATCCGGCAAGAGGTCTCCAGCTAATTGCCAAATGACGAATTGATCGTAGGGCATGTTATTTTTAAAGGCATGGAGAACCCAATCGCGCCATGGCCACATCACCCGTTCCAGATCGTCCTGATAGCCGTGCGTATCCGCATAACGTGCGACATCCATCCATAAGGCCGTCATGTTTTCGGCGTAGGCTGGGGCATTTAAGTACTGGTCGATTACCTTTTCGTAAGCGTCTTTATCGGTGTTGTTGACAAATAAATCGATCTCCTCTGGTGTCGGAGGCAAGCCTCTTATATCAAAAGAAAGCCTGCGAATCAATAGTTCCTGCTGAGCAGGAACTGATGGTTGTCTTCCGGCAGCTTCAATCTTAGCCAGGATAAATTGGTCGATACCGTTACTAACGAACGCTTCCTGCGCTACCGTTGGTAATTCGGGGCTGCTAATTGGCTGGAAAGACCAGTGTTCCTCATAGTTAGCGCCTTGTTCTACCCATTTTTTCAGTACGGCCCGTTCATAGTCATTAAGCGTTAGGTTAGATTCTGGGGGAGGCATTATAATTGCCTCGTCCTCCGAATCAACCCTAGCTACCAGGGTGCTCATTTCCAGGTTGCCTGGAACTATAGCGTAGTGGTCCAGTTTATCTCCTAATGCCACAAGTGCAGCATCGGGGTTACTCAGTGAAAGCCCCGCTTTTATTTTTGTCTTATCGGGACCATGGCAAGCATAGCAGCGATCAGAAAGAATAGGCCGAACGTGGTAGTTGAAAGAAATAAGGTCGGGTAGTGGCTTGTCTGTACCGGTGCCTTGGTCCGAAAAGGCCAAGACTTGGTTTTCGTCAGTTGCGCAGCTGGTCATAAAACCAGCCAGTAGAAGGGAAGCTAAAGAGCAAAAGAGAATCAGTATTTTTTTAATCATGGATAGAAATGGGTGAGGTCCCGTAATATCGGACAAAATAGCGAATATGTGGTGGAAACTTCCTATGTGTGGGTTATTAACTCTTGACTGCTCTTTTTGGTGGTAGTGTGACTTGACTTGAGTCGAGTCATGAATTAGTGTGCTTTAGGTCGAACCATTACAAATCGAAATCTTATCTTACCCCTCCAAAATCAAACTAATCAAATGAGAACATATCTCCTATCACTGCTCTTCCTAACCTTCCTTTGCACCTGCGGCCCCGCCCAAATAACGGCTCAGACTAGTAACAGCGAAGCGGACCGACCACTAACTTACTACCTTCCCGATCTGAGCTACGACCCCGCCATCACCACCCCGGAAGAATACCTCGGCTGGCAGGTTGGCGACTGGCACGTGAGCCACGATCTGCAGCAAGGTTATATGCGCCTGCTCGCAAGCCAGAGCGATCGGATGACGCTAGAGCAAATCGGCCGCACCTACGAAGATCGCTCACTGCTGAACCTCATCGTCACCAGCCCGAAAAACGGCAGCCGACTGGAGGAAATGCGCGATATGCACGAAAAATGGAACCTGAAAGACGGAGGAATGACCTCTGGTGACCTGAGCAAAGTTCCCGCCGTACTCTACCAGGGGTTCAGCATCCACGGCAACGAGCCGAGTGGAGGAAATGCCGCCGTGATGGTGGCCTATTACCTAGCCGCAGCTCCTTACGCCGAACTGGCCAAACTGTTGGACAACAACATCATCCTGTTTGACCCCTGCTACAACCCTGATGGTTTCAATCGTTTTGCCAGCTGGGCTAATAGCCACAAAAACAAGGTGATGACGTCCGATGGTAACGACCGTGAATACAACGAGGCGTACCCACGCGGCCGCACGAATCACTACTGGTTTGACCTCAACCGAGACTGGCTGCCCGTGCAGCATCCCGAGAGCCGTGCCCGTATCAAGCAGTTTCACGAATGGCAGCCGAATGTGCTCACCGACCACCACGAAATGGGCAAAGACGCCACTTTCTTTTTTATGCCCGGTGAGCCAACGCGCATCCACCCAATGACGCCAAAAGTGAACCAGGAACTGACCGCAAAAATCGGAAAATTCCACGCGGCAGCACTCGATGAGATCGGCTCGCTTTACTACTCCGGCGAAGGCTACGACGACTTTTACTACGGCAAAGGTTCTACTTACCCGGACATCAACGGCTGCGTCGGCATTCTCTTCGAACAAGCTAGTTCGCGCGGTCATTTGCAGGAAACGGATAATGGGCTGATGAGCTTTGCGTTTACCATCCGCAACCAGGTAGCCACTGCGCTAAGTACCCACAAAGCCTTCGCCAATCTGCGCGATGATCTGCTTACTTACCAGCGTGAGTTCAACCACAACGGTGTTTCCACCGGCGGCTATGTTGTTGCAGACGACGGCGATGCTGGGCGCGCACGCGAACTCATGCAACTGATTGAGCGGCATGACGTAACCATCAAGAAGAAGGAGGCGGCGGGAACGCAGGTGCAGTATTGGGTTGAAGAAACTCCGTTCACTACCGCCGTCTTCGAACCTATCCTGGAATTCGAAGACAGCCTCTTTTACGATGTTTCGACCTTCGTTCTGCCAATGGCCTTCAACCTCCCCTACGAGCGCGTCGCCAAGCTTCCCGGTGATAACTGGACGGACTTCGACGGAGCAGCCATGATGGCCACGCCCCGCATAGCGATGGCCAGTTACGCTTACCTTCTTGGGCCCGACGATTACTACTCACCCAAAGCCATCTACCAATTGCTCGACGCTGGCGTAAACGTAAAGGTATCCGATAAACCCTTCACCATCAAAGGCAAAACCTTCGCCCCCGGTACCGCCATGGTTCCCGTCGAGAACAACCAAGCGGTAGCGCCGACGGAACTCAATGATCTTATCAACGAAGTATCCGCCAACACTGGCTTGGTCTTCACTCCCATCGCCACCGGCAGCCCGGAACAAGGCCTTATGCTTGGTAGCCGCTCTGCCTACCAAACTCTCCGCAAGCCAGAGATCGCTCTGATCGTTGAGGGTGGAGCTAGTAGCCTAGAAGTCGCCGATGCCTGGCATCTACTGGACCAGCGCTTTGGCATTCCCATCACCAAGCTGCCGCAAGATCGCGTCGCTCGCGCCGACCTCAGCCGCTACAACACCATCATCATGGTGGACGGTAATTACAGAGATATTGGGGGCTCTGGGACGAAAGCCATTCAGGACTGGATGGGTAGCGGGAACGTCCTGATCACCCTCAAGAATGCGGGCAGATGGGCGGCTGATAATGGTCTTTCCAAACTGAAAGTCCGTAGCCGTAAAGATGCCGACGAAGGTGACGAAGCCCGCCGGCCATACTCGCGCGCTTCCCGAGACCGGGGCGGTAAAGTCCTCGGTGGCTCTATATACCAGGCCGAAGGGGACCTCACCCATCCGCTAATGTTCGGCATGCAGCGTAGGGAAATCCCCATGTTCAAGCGTGGTAATACTATGTTCGAAATGCCGGAGAACCTCTATGCTTCCCCTCTTGTCTACCGGAAAAACTCCCTGCTAAGTGGCTATTCTCCCCGTGGCCTTGAAACACAGTTGACTAATTCTGCTGCGATAATAGTCTCAGGTTCCCGTGGAGGTCGGACGATCAGCTTTGCGGATAATCCCAACTTTCGGGCGTTCTGGTACGGCTCTAACCGGCTCTTTATGAATGCTATTATTTTTGGAGATACTGTTTCCCGCGCTGCCGTTGAGTAATAGGTAGAAGGTACGTAGTCGTTCATCACTAGCTCAAAATAATGTACTACCGTCGGTCACATGAGGTGACTTTGTGCTCGCGAAGCGAGCTCGAACCTGCTCAAGCGAGGCCAGTACGGGCGATCCCTCGCGGTCGCTCGTACCGGGCCGCGTTTTCCACTACGTTTTCACCTCATGTGCCTGACAGCAGTATAACACCCCGGCTACTACTCTACGACTGATGGTCGCTGAGTGTAGCCGAAGTTCTAATCGAATATAGTAGTTATTTGTGGACGATTATTCATGCTGTACTACCGTTAGCCGCATGAGGTGATTTTGTGATCGCGAATCAAGCGCAGCCGGTAAGAGCGATCCCTAGGATGTTTCCTCTTGTTAGTTTTTTGGCGTGACGCTTTTTTGATCTACACTTAACCAGACGTGTCCTTACTCAAAGCCAGTGAACCAAGGCATCTACTACCGGGCAGGCTGTAATTGGCCGTCAATAGCCGGTTGCTTCAGGGTTCCAGTAGGTGGAGCACCCTAGGGCGATCTCTTGCGGTCGCCTATACTGGGGTCACGTTTACTACTACGTTTTTATCTCACGTGCTCGACAGCAGTATACCGCACGTCCTAATCCCCCTGCCTCGTGCGGTAGCTATTTTGTTTATTCCTTTTATTCATTCACTACCACTCCGGCGGCGTCAAATTTTTAAAGTGCCCATTCAACTTAGCTCGGTCCTGAATGCGGCTACCTTCCTTGAGTTCGGGATGAATATCGCGTAGGTGGTCGAGTAGAAAATGCTGACGATCTTTGGCATCAAGCAGGGTAAGTAGTTCGTATTCCTGCCTTAACTTAAGGCCTACATAATGACCGATGTCGTAGGTTCTGAATCCGTCTTCGGCGTCGCGGACTACCTTGTCAATGTTTAGGCTTCGGTAAATTTCGCGGGTCAGTTTAACTATGCGCTGGTTGAGCTGTAGGTCTTCCTCAAAGTCCGGTATAAGTTCTCGGCAGTCACCACCGGCGTAGCTTTTTCCAGGAATTATTTTTTGATAATCTTCCATGAAGAGAACTCTGGTGCCAAGCGTACGGATATCGCTTTCGCCGCTAGGGTAGCGGTTTACAACCTCAATGAGTTGGACTTCAGTAGCTACTGGAAGAACTCCTCCTTCGTACACCGTAGGTACACAAAAAGTGAACCCTTCCGCTTCCGCATCGGCAACGAGCTCGCGGTAGCGCAGCTCAAATATGTGTAGATTAAGATGCTCTCCAGGGAAAACTACCAGCTGGAGGGGGAATATGGGGAGCTTTTGGGTCATATTTAGGGTTAATGCGCCGTTATAACAATAAATGCATGTTATAAAACCTACTTTGTTGACTCTAACTACCCACTGTAACATGAAGAACCCGTATTTGATCCGTCTATTCCCCTTTTTCATACTTCTTTCTCTGTTTTTGTTCAGATGTGAGAAGCCATCCAGCGAAGCTGTGAGCACGGACATCACAGAGGAAACCCCCGCCGGCATTCAGGCGTATACCACCGGAATAATTAGCCGTAACGAAACGGTCTACGTTCAATTTACAAATGTACCGGACGGCGATGCGGCTGATCTGATCAGCATTACACCCCGGGTGGAAGGAGAGGCAAAACTGCAGGGTACCGGACTGTCCTATACGCCGGCGGAAGGCTGGGCTTCGGGAACGAGTTACACTGCGAAAGTGAAAACGCCCGGCTACGGCGACTTTAGCTTCACTTTCTCAACTCCTTTGCGGAAAGCAGAAATAGTCTCTGATGGCCTCTACATTCCCGGCGAAGGCCAGGTTCAGGTTACTGGCCGGGTGGTTACCAATGATGCCGCTACCGTAGCTGAAATTGATGAAATGCTCTCCGCAAAACAGGGAGGTCTGGCCATCGACGTGGAAGTTGCCGCCGGAGCAGACAACCGTCACTTTAGCTACACGATTACCGCCCCGAACCGGGGAAAATCTCCCGCTCCAGTCACCATCACTTATGACGGTGATAAGTCCGGATTCGCCGATACGAAGGGCGAGCTCTCGGTGGTTATTCCCGCATCCGACGATTTTAGGGTTGAAAGCCTCGTGGTCTCCGACGGCGACGACGGTGCACTACTAGTCCGCTTCAGTGACGCTTTACTGGCCCGCCAGGACTTGACGGGGATGGTCCGCTTCCCCGACAACACCAACTATACCACACGCATCAACGGTAACCTGTTGTACATCTACCCCAAAAGCGATAACCTCGGCGAAGTCACCCTCAGCCTCTCCGATGACATAAAAAATACGGCAGGCTTTCGCCTTGGCCGTGAAACTTTCTGGAAGGTAAACCTCGGCCGTACCGAGCCCGCCTTGCGCATGGTAGGTGCCGGCAACATCCTTCCCCACGAAGGTAAACGACTCTATCCCTTCGAAGCGGTGGGTCTGGAAGCCGTCCGCCTGGAAATAGTAAAGGTCTACGCCGACAACGTAAGTCGCTATTTGCAAGACAACTCCCTCTCTTCCCAGGGAGACGACTGGAGCATACGCTACGTCGGAAAAATAATTACCCAGGAACGCGTTGAACTCAGCAGCCTGAGCGGAACCGTAAATCCGGCCCGCTGGAGTCGCTATGCCCTCGACCTGAGTAAATATATTGGTGACGACGCCGCCGCAATTTATCAGGTTCGCCTCGGCTTTGGCATGGAAGACGGTGTCGCCGGTTGCGACGCCGGTCCGGAAGACTTTGGTTTAAACTCCCTCGCTGCCGCCGATGATGCGAACGACTTTGTCCTCGGCTTTCGTGAATCTGAGACCGGCTTGGGCGATTACTACGGTATTCACGGTTATTATACTGACTTTAACTGGCAGGACCAGGAAAATCCCTGCACTCCGGCTTACTACAACCGCGATCGCTTCATCTCCCAAAACCTGCTCTCTTCCAATCTGGGCCTCATCGCGAAGCGTAATCCGGACAGGTCTACCATCGTCTTCGCCACCGACCTGCTCAACGCAACGGGGCGCTCCGGGGTGACCATTAAAGCCTACAGCCGGCAAATGCAGGAGGTTTACTCAGGCACAACGGACAAAAACGGCCGGGTAGCGATGACGACGACCGAGGCTCCCTTCATCATCGTCGGTACTTCTGCCAACGGCGACGCGGCTTACCTCAACCTCGACGGCGAAACCGCCCTGCCACTCTCCCGTTTCAGCATTGGTGGGGTAGAAGGAGCTGGTGGCATCAAAGGTGCTTTTTATACCGAACGGGGCGTCTGGAGACCGGGCGATTCGGTCTTCCTCAACTTCGTACTCGAAGACAAGCAGCAGCGCCTTCCCGACAACTACCCGGTAGAATTTACCCTCACCGACGCCCAGGGCCGGGTGGTGGAACGCCGCAGCGTACTGCCCGCTTTCGGTTCCGGGCTCTACCCGCTTACCTTCCAGACTAATAAAAAGGACGTGACCGGAAACTGGTCCGCCACGGTGAAGGCCGGAGGCGACACCTATTCCTGTCCACTGATGATCGAAACGGTAAAGCCCAACCGTTTGTCTATTGACCTTGAGCTACCCGCTGGTGGCCTAAGCCCTGATAACGGTGAAGTCACCCTCGTAAGTAAATGGCTTTACGGAGCACCTGCTTCTAACCTGGAGGCATCGGTATCCGCACTCCTTTCCGAGCGCAAAGCAGATTTTCCCAAATGGTCCGACTTTGCCTTCAGCGACCCCGCCCGTAAACTCGACCAGGGCGCTGCCGAGGAAGTCTTCAACGGTACGCTCGATGCTGATGGCCGCGCCAGCTTTGTCCTTGCTGTTGATGGAGGCACCCTGCCCGGACCGGCCTCCGCTGGCGTAAGCACCAAGGTGTTTGAAGAAGGGGGCAACTTCAGCGTTGACAACCAGCGCATTCCCTTCGATCCTTACCGCGTGTACGCTGGTGTAAATATTCCTAAAGACGACTGGGGGTCTCGTCGGGTAAGCATGCAGGCTCCTTCCACAGTCGAACTTTCAGCGGTGAATACCAAAGGTGAGGGCGTTAGCGGCCGTAAGCTATCGGTCGGCCTCTACCGCGTCAACTGGAGTTACTGGTGGCAAGATAATTACGACAACGTCGCCCGCTTCTCGGGCAGCCGGCATACTGAAGCGCTGGAAACTTTTAACGCAACTACTGACGGCAAGGGGTCGACAAGTATTAAGGTTAAAGTTGACGATTGGGGCCGCTATTTACTGCGCGTTTGTGACGATGGCGGCCACTGCTCCGGACAGTATTTCTATGCCGGTTACAATATGGACGATACCGACCGGGAATCGGCCTCCCTGCTCCGCCCCGTAGCCGAGCGGGATAACGTCTCCGTTGGCGAGCAGGTAAACATTAAGCTGCCCACGAGCGCCGGTGGCCGGATGCTGGTAAGCCTCGAAACCAGCGCCGGCTCCATCGAGCAATTTTGGGCAGATGCCAAAGCTGGCGAAACGACCGTCAGCTTTAAGACAGACGAACGGATGGTGCCTACCGTCTACGCCAACATCACCCTGCTGCAACCTTACGAACAGACTACGAACGACCGCCCGGTTCGCCTCTACGGCCTGGTGCCAGTTACCGTTACCGATCCGGAAACCGTACTTCAGCCCGAAATTACCGCGGCAGCAGAGTGGGGCCCGAAGGAGCGCGTTGAAGTGAGCGTAATGGAACAAAACGGTAAGCCGATGACCTATACCCTGGCGGTGGTGGACGAAGGCTTGCTGGGCCTGACCCGCTTTAGTACTCCCAACCTGCACGACCGGTTTTTTGCCAAAGAAGCCCTTAGCGTCCGTACGTTCGATCTTTACAAATTCGTGATCGGAAGCCTCAACGGTGACTTTGGCAAAGTGCTCGCCATTGGTGGTGACGGCGCCGAAGGAGCAGGGGAAGACCAGACGGCTAACCGCTTCGAACCGGTGGTGCGTCACCTCGGTCCGTTCAAACTTGCGGGTGGTAAAACGGGGCGCCATGCTATTGATCTGCCCAATTACATCGGTGCCGTTCGCGTCATGGTGGTGGCCAGCAGTAAGAAGGCTTACGGGAGTGCTTCGGAGCGTATCCCCGTGGTACAGCCGCTGATGTTACTACCTACTTTGCCACGTGTTCTCGGACCGGGCGAGCGGGTGGAAATGCCCGTGAACGTCTTCGCGATGAACGATAAAGTGAAGAGCGTCAGGCTCGAGGTGAAGGAGAGCGAAAGCCTCGTTGCCATCGTTACGCCGAAACAGAATATGAGCTTTACCAAAACCGGAAATCAGACAACTTACTTCCCGCTTCAGGTGGGAGATAAGGCGGGCATCGCGCGTTTCACCGTCAGCGGTTCCGGCAACGGCGAGTCGACCAGCCAGGAGGTGGAAATTGACGTGCGGCACCCTAACGAGCCGGTGACGCGCTCCACCACCGTAGCCATCGCGCCCGGTCAGGAGCAGCGCATTGCCTACGAGAATTTCGGGGTGGCGGGGACGCGGGATGCAATGTTGGAGTTAACGGCACTGCCTGCGATGCAACTTGGTCGACACCTGAACTACCTGCTACGCTACCCGTATGGATGCGTGGAACAAACCACCTCTCCTGCTTTCGCGCAGCTGTACCTCGATAAAGTGATTGAGCTCACCCCTCAGCAGGAAGCACGCCGCAAAAATAACGTGGTTGCCGGACTGCAAAAGATGCGCAACTTCCAAACCAGCGGCGGTGGTATGGGCTACTGGCCTGGCAACCGCGATCCCCATCCCTGGGCGTCCAACTACGTGCTCCACTTCATTACCGAAGCGGAACGGGCGGGCTTCAGCATCCCACTTGACCTGAAGAACAAGCTCGTAAAATTCCAGTCTAAGGTCGCCGCTAACTGGCGGGAATCCAGCGACCCGTTTTACGCCACTACTCGGCAACGCTCGCTAGACCAGGCTTACCGCCTCTACGGACTGGCCCTAGCCGGAAAAGCTGAGATTGGTGCAATGAACCGTCTGCGCGGCAAAGCTGCCGACCTTTCCGTCCCTGCCATCTATAACCTCGCCGCCGCCTACGCGATCGTAGGCCAAAAATCTGCCGCGGATGAACTGATAAGCGGGCAAGGTGTCGTCGTCAAAGCCTACCGTGAGCTCGGTTACACCTTCGGCAGCGACATCCGCGACATGGCTATGATTCTCGAATCCCAACTGGCCGCCGGAGACCAATCTGCCGCCGGCAAACAAGCCTTCCGCCTCGCCGAACGCATCGGGAAACGCAGCTGGCTCAGTACCCAGGAAGCTGCCTTCGCCTTCGTAGCCATCGGTAAGATGAGCGAAGCCGACGACCAGGAACTGAAGGCCGACTTTACCTCGGCCACCGGAGCAAAATCAGCCGTAGGTGCCAACAGCGGCGTCTACCAGATTGAAATGCCTGCAGATGCTGACGGCTCCTCCTTCACCGTCAAGAACACCGGCTCGGCAACGCTTTACGCCACCGTAATCACCAGCGGAAAGCCCCGCCCCGGTGAAGAACAGACCACCAACGAAAATTTGGTCCTCAGTGTAACCTACACCGACGACGATGGCAACGGAATCGACGTGAGCTCCCTCCCCTCCGGAACGGATTTCGTCGCGAACTATACCGTGAAAAATCCCGGCTCGCTGGGCATGAACTACCAACAACTCGCCCTCCGCAGCCTCTTACCTTCCGGCTGGGAGGTAAGTAACGAACGCCTCAGCGCTGATGCTGGTAACAACCAATCCAATTACGAGTACCGCGATTTCCGGGATGACCGGGTCTACACCTTTTTCAACCTCAACCGGGGGGAAAGTAAGACTTTCTCGCTGCGGATGACGGCTACTTATCCCGGCCGTTATTACCTGCCTTCGCAGGTCAGCGAGGCTATGTATGCTAATGATATTAAGGCTGGGGTTAAGGGTAGGTGGGTGGAAGTATCCAAGTAGTTTTTCCTCCTGCCTACGCTAACGCTTGGGCAGGAGGAAAAACTACTTGGGTACTCCCAAGTTCGGGGTTTTGGCGCAGTCCCTATCCCCGTCGAGGTCTTCCAGGCCGAGTTCACGCGTTGTGGAACAACAAAACATCATGCCTTTAGTCGCTCGGCGATCAAGGAAACCGGGCTAGAAGGTCTCAACCGGGACAATGCTTTGCGCCTAGTTCAAGTTCGTCTTAGAAGGCTTTGATCTAGCTTTAAACCGTCCTTCGTACCTGCGTTCCCGCCCTAATCCTGCTCCCCTAATGCTTTAGCTGCTAACACCGTAAACGTAAGCAGTAAGCCAGGAAACACCGCTAGCCACCAGGCATCCGGCCTGCTACGCGAAGCCCGCAATAAACTACCCCACGTAACCTCATCGGTAGGGACACCGATGCCGAGGAATGACAAAAAAGCCTCCAGTAAAATGGCACCGCCCAGTCCGAAACAACTCACGATCAGTAAAGGTCCGAGGGCATTGGGTAAGGCGTGGTAAAAAAGAATACGCCACTGCCCAAGCCCACTCACCCGCGCCGCCTCGATGTATGGTAAATTACGGATGCGTAACAATTCTGCCCGTAAATGTCGCGCGATGTGCGGCCAGCGTAGTACTCCGATTACGATGACGATAACCCATAAGGACGGTTGGTTGATCGCCGCCAGCAGGGCGATCAGTAGCACCAGCCCGGGAATATTGACGAAGAGCTCTACCATCTGCAAAAAGATGGAGTCTGCCGGGAAATTGGTCGGTTTGCGAAAGAACGGAATTAGGCGAAGCAGCAAACTCAGCAGCCACCCGCCAAGTAGAAAGCCGAGGATGAGTAGTAGGACCGTTAGCCCCAGGTTCTCTACCCGGAAAAACGGGAGCAAACTGACCGAGGCGTACAACAGGCCCAGGATGCCACCGATTGATCGGCCCCACCACCGCGCCCGCGTACCTCGTAAACCGTCGTTACCGAAGAAACCCGCCACGCCGCCCAGCGGAATTCCGATGAGCAAAGAAATCAGCAGCGAGCCAACACCTACAAAAATAGCCACCCGCGAACCGGCAACGAGCCCGGCGAGCACATCACGCCCGAGCTTATCGGTACCAAGATGGTGCCGCGCCCGGGGTCCGGTTTCCTGGGCATCGAAAGGCGATTTGAAGTTAGCGTTTTTTAAGTCAGTGGCGCCAGCGGCGTAAGGAACGAGAGGCCACAGCGCCCAGGCGGTTTCCGTTTTTTTCCAGTTGCGTACAATGGGCTGGTATGGCCTCGCGAGGCCAAGCGCTGTACCATATTCGTGTAGTACAGGAAAGCGGGTCTCTCCGTCGACCTTCGCGATGAGCGGCCGGTCGTTCGCCAGGAAGTCTGCAAACGTCGCCACCAATAGTAGGCCTAGTAGCCAGGCGATCGAGGCCCGTCGTAACCATCCTTTCTTCCTCATGATGCGGATGGTTTAGTACCGTTGAGCCGGACGCGCGGATCGGCAAAAGCGTAGGCAAGATCGGCCAGTAGGAGACCGGCTGCGGTGAGTAATCCGTTGAGTAAAACGACGATGATCACGACGGGCCAGTCGCGGGTAAGCGCTGCATCGTAAAGCAGTTGTCCCATTCCCGGCAGGTTGAAAATTCGCTCGATGAGTACGCTGCCGGCCAGTAAAGCGGGGAGGATGCTGGCGAGTAGGGTAATGATGGGAAAGGAGGCGTTGCGCAGCACGTGTTTCCAGAGAATAGCGGAACGGGAGAGTCCTTTCAGCCGTGCGGTCTTGATATAAGCCTTGTTTAATTCGTGGATGGAGGAGCGGCGGAGATGGCGGCTTACGTACGCCCAGCACGGGTAAGCCATACACAAAACCGGAAGGAAAAGGTGGGCTGCCCGGATGCGGACGACCTCCCAGATGGATGCGCCTTCCGGTAGCTTACCGAAGCCCATGCTCGGAAAATAGTCCATCCCGAAAGCCGGGGTGGTGAAGAAGTTGGTCAGCAGTGTCGCTACCCAAAATGAAGGGATGCCGAATAAGATGAACAGCCCAACGGTAGTGATTCGATCAAAGCTGCTATCCCGGTATCCGGCCATATACAGCCCGGTTGGAATGGAGATGAGGTAGATGAGCAGGATGGCCAGTCCGTTAAGCAGCGCCGTCCACTTTAACGCCCGACCGATCTTTGCGGTAACCGGGCGCCGGTCGTTGAGTGATACCCCGAGGTCTCCGCGTAACAAACGGCTGATCCAAGCGTGGTACTGGTTGTTAGTGCCGTGCCAATGCAGGGCGGGGAGGAGAAGGTTGGCTCGTTGCTCTGTGTTCTCCAATGCCTGAAAAGCGGTTTGTAATGGCGCTGTTGTAGGGTCATCTTTTAGGTCGAAAATGGTGGCTTTCGTCCGGTCAAAATCCTCTTGTAATAACAGTCTTCGCAGGATGGTAGAGGTTTCTATCCGATCTTCCGAACGCACTGTCCAGGCAAGTTCTTTCAGGATACGGTAATAATTTTCCACTGCCGGCCAGTTGCCCGTTCGGAGGGTGAATGTGCGTAGGACAGCCCGCTCTTTTGGCCGTGCAATGCGGTAAAGCGTATCCGGAAGAGCAGCGTTTTGCAGGGTGAAGTAAAAGGCAGGCCGGTCGTAGCCTAGGCTCGCGGCGGCGGCGCGGTAGCTGCGGTCGTAGGCGTTGGGGTCATCAGAGGAGAGCCGCGCTTCATCGTCGGGTAGCAAGCGGCGAACGGGGTCATCGGGTGTGAGCTGCAGCAGTGCAAAGCAAACCAGGCTGAGCAGGAAGAGGCTCAGGGGCAGGAGGCTTAGGCGTTGGAGGATGTAGCGCAGCAAAGGGGAGTCTTTTAAACTTTCAGATTAGTAGTGTGAATCCAGAGCTAAAAGACTAAACGCGGAGGCTCGGAGGTCAATCTAAGGACTTCGGAGGGGCTGGCGTAGCCAGGGCCTCCGAGCGTCCGTTCTCTGGTCGTTCTCAACATTTCCAAGCGTCTGATCTCCTAGGGTTAGCTTTTGATTCACGTTAGTAGACTATCGGAAAGGTACGGCTTCTGGCTATTCCTTTACCTCGATGGGTATAGACCTGGTATAGTATTCAGTTTGGAGGCTGGATTCCATGGTGGAGGTGCTGTCTTTTTGTAGCTGCTGTTTGATGAGGTAGGCCTGGTATTTTCCGGGATTTACGTCCTTCATCGTTTCTTTGGGGAGGGTGAGGATTCCGGTGGAAGTCGGTCCCTGGAGAAGGATGCGTTTGGGGGTGGAACGGTCTTTAGGTTCGAGGAAGAGGACAAGGTTCTCGTTGTCCGTCAAACCATTTTTCATCGTGGCGATCTTGACTGATTGGCTTTTGCTCAGCACGGCGGGGATGGAATCGGCGAAGGGTGGGCTGAAGCGGACCACCAGCCCTGACTGGCCGGGGATGCTAAGGTCGATGACCGCTGGGAATTCGGTTTGCTGGCGGCCGCGGTAATGGCCAACCCCCATGCTTGTGATGGGGTTCAGAGTAGTTCCGAGAACGGCTGGTGCGGTGGCGGTTACCGGGGATATGGTCAGACTAGTCTCTAGTATTTGCGGACTTTCTTCGTAGCGGATGTTGCCCACTACTGCGGTTGGTCCCGTGCTTTCTTTTTGGGCGGGGCCGCAGGTGCAGAGGAAGGTGGAAAGGCAGAGAAGGAGGGTGAGGCGTAGGAGTTTGGTCATTTATGCTTTTTGGTATGGTGAAAGTTAAGGCTACGCGGTTTCACTTCGTGGCTGCTGCGTGGTTATGCCTTAATTTTTTTCAACCGGCCGTTAGCCCGGTTGAAAAGGTGCAGCGGAGGAGACTACGGAATAGCAGCGGAGTGAAAGCCGCTAGTTTGCTCCGGGAATTATGTCCCTATCCGATCGACCATTCAACTGCTTCTTTTCCGTGCTCCATCAAATACTCATTGGCCAGCTTGAAGTGATCGTTTCCGAAAAAGCCCTTATGTGCACTGAAAGGAGAGGGGTGGGGACTCTCTAGCACGAGGTGCTTGCTCTTGTCAATCAAGACTGCTTTTTTACAGGCGAACGCTCCCCAGAGCATAAACACCACGTTCTCCCGCCGATCGCTGACGGCCTTGATGCTGGCGTCGGTGAAGAACTGCCAACCGGAGCGCTGGTGGCTGCCGGGTTGTTTGTGCTCCACGGTTAGCATGGCGTTGATGAGGAAGACACCCTGTTCCGCCCACGTCGTGAGGTCGCCGTGGTCGGGGATTGGGAGGTCAAGGCTGGTGTTGAGCTCCTGGTTGATATTGCGCAGGCTGGGTGGAATGCGCGTCCCCTTAGGTACGCTAAAACTGAGTCCCATAGCCTGACCTGGATTGTGGTAAGGGTCTTGCCCCAGAATTACCACCTTCACCTTATCGATGGGGGTAGTGTTGTAAGCGTTGAAGATGAGTGAACCGGGAGGGTAAATGGCCTTACCAGCGGCCTTTTCGGTTTTCAGGAAGTTGGTCAGTATTTTGAAGTAAGGCTTGGTGAATTCTTCGTTCAGGGCTTCCTTCCAGGAGGGTTCTATTGTTACGTTGGCCATTTTTGTGGGGTTTGTTTAGTTAAGGTACTTTGGGGCTTAATTGTTCTTGGAAGGGGCCGCCCAGCGCCGCGAAGCTACAACACTGGCGAGTTTAAAACCTGGGACTACGCTGCGCTGCGTCCTGGGTTGCCATGGTTGAATTCCTGAAGGATTAGGAGTATGTTTCTCCCGCGTTTCTAAAAGCGTAGCGTCTAAAGTATAAAAGCCGAAGGCATCTAAATTCCATTAGCCTCAATTTCCAAAATAGCCGCAACGTGCGCCTCAGCAATAGTCTGACGGAACTCAGCGGTGAGCATGCTTTCCAGGTCAAAGCGGTTGTTATAAAAACCGTTTTCAGTGAGAATGGCGGGCATCCGGGTTGCGCGGAGGACGTAGAACTGCCCGGTAACCTTAGAGCGGAGGTGGCGGTTCACCATGCCCGTACGCTCGATGAGGTGGCGCTGAAAAACGGCGGCCATATTGCGGCCGTTGGTGGAGCCGTGGTAGTACCAGGTTTCGATACCCCGTACGGTATCGTCCGCAAAATCTTGAAGGGTAGGGGCGGGGCCGGCGTTGCCGTGGATACTGAGGAAGAGCTTGGGTAATGATGAACTCAGGCGGTTGGCCCTGTCGACCCGTTCGGTAAGGAAGTTACCTACCTGTACTTCGGGAATGACGTTATAATAGGCGACGCCTACGCGGTCCAACGCCGTGAAGATTCGGGCACTGATGTCGCGGTTGAATTCATATTCCAGTAGCTGGCGGCCGTCGGGCAATACGGGGCTGCGTTTACCCTGGGTGAAGGCACCGTGGCCATTATCGATGCACCACATATAGCTGGCGCGGTATTCGGGCGCCAGCGGGTTGGGGCGGCCGGGGCCAATAGGTTCGTTGGGCCGTTCAACATTATCCGGTGGCGGTGGGGCGGGAACGGGGTCGAACTCCGGGCCGTTGGTGTCACGCGGCGGTTCAGCCTCGTGACTGACGACGACGGGGTCGTCCGAATCGCTAACCTCTCCAGCGTCCTGCGGTTCGTTAGGGTCGGCCCTGGGGGCTGCCGGCCCGGCCGGTGGAAGGGCTGGCGGTAACGGCCTGGGTGTGCGCGGTCGTTCGGGCGCGTCGCCGAAGAGGACGGCTAAGATGTCGGTTAAAGCTTGGAGGAACTCCTTCATGGCGGGGCGTAAGGTAGAGAATTTAGATGATTTTATTTGGTTGGCCCGGAACCGTATTAGGGCAATCGCAAGAAAGGAACCGGATGCTCAAAGGATCATTTTTTCTAAGCGCAGCGCGGAAAAAATGAACGCTTTGAGGTCCTGATAACCTATTTCAGGACCTCGAAGCGTCTTCAACCACGAAACCGAAGACGCAGTAGTTGAGGTTCTTTGAGCGTCCGGTGACCTAGCGATTGCCCTGGGAACTGTGTTTGTAATAACTTGAATTGGGTGCTTCTGGCGTGATTCTTCAAAGGTAAATCGCGCCAAAGACGCTCATTCTAATCAAAAGTGCAATTTGTTGCACACATCCCGCAATCTGGTTGCCGCCCAAAAGCGTTAAGTCTCCCGAAAACACCGCCCCTATGCGCTACACAATTTCCGACATTCACGGTTGCCTTAAAACCTTTCGAGCCCTGCTGGATGAACTCAAGTTGGACCGCAACGACGAACTCTTTCTTTTGGGGGATTACATCGACCGGGGCCCAGACAGCCAGGGCGTGATCGACCTGATCTGGAAACTTACTGAAGATGGCTACAACGTGAAGTGCCTGCGGGGTAACCACGAAGAGATGCTGCTCGAGGCCGCCCGGGGAGAGCATGATTTCTATCAGTGGAAGCCAGCCAGCCGTGACCATGATAAGGTAACCGCCTGGATGACTACCCTGCCATTTTACTTCGAAACTCCCGGTTATATACTGGTACATGCCGGGCTGAATTTCCATCATCATTACCCGCTTAAGGACACCAGAGAGATGCTCTACATCCGCTACTTCTACGATACAATAGATTACCAGTGGCTGGGAGATCGCATCATCGTTCACGGCCACACGCCCGCCCGGATGCTGGAAGTGAAAAAGGACATCCAGGATATGAATACCAACCAGTACGCCTGCATAGATTCTGGCTGCTCCCAGGTAGTGGAAGGGATGGGTTATCTTACGGCACTCAACCTCGATACGGGAGCGGCAACGTTCATGCGCAGCAGGGATTAAGCTGTGGGGAATAAAACTAAAGCCCGTCCCTTATTGTATCTTAGACCAACGTAACCGTCAGTAATTATCATGGAACAAGTGAAGCCCACCGCATTAAACGAGCAGGAAGCCGAGAAACTGGAGCGCATCGCCTTCATCCTAAAGACGGTGGCCCACCCTCTGCGGCTCGGGATCGTTCACCTGCTGGAACAACACCCCCGCCTCAACGTCACGGATATCTGCGAAGCGCTTGGCTACGAGCAATCTCTCGTAAGTCATCACCTTCAGAACATGAAACTTAAGGGCATCCTCTCCGTAAAGCGGGACGGACGCTCGATGATGTACTCCCTTAAAGAACGTGATGTAAGTCTGATTATAGAATGCCTTGAGAACTGCCAGTGTAATATGTGACCGGCTGTTAGTTCTCGGTTGTCGGTTTGACGTGATAACCGACCACTGATAACCGACAACTGATAACCGACAACCGCATCGAATGGCCCTCTGGCAATACCTTTTACTTTTCGGATCTGTCCTACTTGGTGGTGGCATTGCTCAGGCTCTGCGCGGCGCTGAAGATGAGGCCCGTTGGCGCGGCTACCTTCCGTTGCTCCTTTCTTTCAGCGGAGCATATCTGCTGGGCATCGCTGCTATGGAACTGATGCCGGCTGTCTTCGCTGATGCGAATTTGCACTCAGGCGTTTGGCTGCTTGGAGGTTTTTTCGTGCAGTTGCTGCTCGAAGGCTTGAGCCAAGGCGTTGAGCACGGCCACATCCACGCCCATAAACGAGAGTCTTACCGTTACGCTATTACGGTTATGGTTGGTCTGGGCATTCACGCGTTGCTGGAAGGACTGCCCCTTGGAACTGCCGGCGACATCGTCTCCGAACTTATTGGCCATTCTTCACATTCACACGGCCACTACGATGGTGATCATCTACTCTGGGGCATTGTACTGCACAAGCTACCAGCTGCCTTTGCGCTGGGATTACTGCTGCGCTATTCAGGCTATTCTCAGACGTTCACCTGGCTTTGCTTACTCTGCTTTGCTGCCCTGTCTCCTCTCGGAGCTATGCTTGGTGAGGTGGTGAGTATTGATCCGATCTGGCGTAACAGGGTGATGGCTTTAGTGGTGGGTAGTTTCCTGCATATCTCGACGACGATCCTCTTTGAAGCAGATGGTGGGCGGGAGCACGGGATCTCGGCCAAGAAATTTGGGGTGGTGATTCTGGGGATGGTGGTTGCTTATCTTACGGCGCATTAAGTCTGCCATGCGGACTCAGACTGAGGGGTTACTGACGCACTTATCGGTTCGGTTCTCCAACCCTTTTTTACGCTAGGCAACCCTTTGGGTCCGGATGTGGAGTTTACCATTTCGAGGGGTTACACTGGATGGCCATCGCCGCTTCACACCACCTCTCGTTACACAAAGTATCTCTTCGGAACGGGGCTTGGGTTGGAGGACCCTGCCTTTTAACTTTCTTTGTACCCGCGGCCGCGCCCAAAAAAAAATGTAGGGTTTAGAAGCATTGTCTTTAGTACGTACCTTCGCCCGACTTTGAAGTCAAATAGTACCAGCGCTTGACTATTTGACTACGTGACTATTTTACTACTTGACTTATGAAGACCCTCATCACCTCCGCACTTCCCTACGCCAACGGGCCTCTTCACCTCGGCCACCTAGCCGGCGCGTACCTGCCCGCCGATATTTTTGCTCGTTACCAGCGGCTGATGGGTAAGGAGTTATTGTGGGTTTGCGGATCAGACGAGCACGGCGCGGCCATCACCCTGCGCGCCAAAAAGGAAGGCATTGACCCGCGCGAGATTATCGATAAGTACCATGCGCTGAACAAGCGTAGCTTCGAAGAACTTGGCATCAGCTTTGATTATTACCACCGTACCAGCGAGCTATTACACCACGAAACCAGCCAGGCGTTTTTCTTGAAACTACTGGAGCAGGGCGATCAGTTCGAGGTGAAAACTACTGAGCAATACTACGACGCCGAGGCCGAGCAGTTTTTGGCCGATCGTTACATCAAAGGTACCTGCCCCAATTGTGGTTCCGATCAGGCATTTGGTGATCAATGTGAGAACTGTGGTAAAGATTTGAGCCCAACAGAACTGATCAATCCGGTCTCTACCATCAGCGGTGCAAAGCCGGAATTGCGGGAGACTAAGCATTGGTTTTTTCGACTCGACCGCCACGAAGAATGGCTGAAAGAGTGGATCAAAACCGGCAAGGTGGATGGCGTGCAACGGCATGATCCGAAAGACTGGAAGAAGCACGTGACCGGCCAGTGCATGAGCTGGCTCGACGGTGGCCTGCACGCACGCTCCATCACCCGCGACCTCGACTGGGGCATCCCGGTGCCGGTAGAAGGCGCCGATGGAAAGGTGTTTTACGTCTGGTTCGACGCGCCGATTGGCTATGTTTCGGCGACAAAACAGTGGGCGCTGGAGAACGGCACCGACTGGGAAGAATGGTGGAAAGGCGACGACAGTCGGCTGGTCCACTTCATCGGAAAAGACAACATCGTGTTCCATTGTATCGTCTTCCCGGCTATGCTGAAGGCCCACGGCGATTATAATTTACCAGAGAACGTGCCGGCCAATCAGTTTTTGAATTTCGAAGGTGATAAGTTTTCTAAGTCGCGCGGCTGGGGCATCGAGCTACACGAGTACCTGGAGACCTTTAAGGACTTCGAAAATGGCAAAGACGCCATTCGCTGGGCGCTCATTCGCAACATGCCGGAGAATCAGGATGCCGACTTTACCTGGGACGGATTTACCGAATATTACGACAAAGACCTGGCCGATAAGCTGGGTAATTTCTTCAACCGCGTGACGGTGCTTACCCACAAATACTTCGAAGGGGCGGTGCCTCAAGTAAGTGATTCTGAGGCGCTGACGCAGGTGCAGGGAAAGGTCGCAGAGGCTGTTCACACCATCGGAGCACACATCGATGCCTACCGGTTTAAGGACGCAGCCGTCGCTTTCGTAGAGTTGGCCTCCTTCGGCAATACCTACCTGCAAGACGCCGCTCCGTGGAGCCTCTATAAAGCCGATCCCAATGATCCGGTAATCGCAGAGACGATGTTCGTCTCCATCCAGATCGCTGCTGCGCTGGCCATTACGGCGACGCCTTTTATTCCCTTTGCGGCGGAGAGACTTCGGTCTGCATTGAACCAATCTCCGGCTACGAACGGAGACTTGGCCCTGTCGCTGGCGAGTATTTCAGATGGTCAACCACTGTTAGCCGCTGGCCACGTACTAGGTCAAGCAGGCGTTCTCTTTCCCAAAATTGAGGACAGGAAAGACGATAGCCGCAAGCAAATCATTGAAGGCGAACGGGCTAAGATGGTGGCTGCTTTGGCGGCTAAGGCAGCGGTAACGTCCGCCACTGCTTCCTCTTCTCCCGGAGATGGACCGGAGGAGAGAGAAGCCTTCAAAGCCGAATGCACCTTCGAAGATTTCTTAAAACTAGACCTACGCACTGCCACTATACTAACGGCCGAGCTGGTCAAAAAATCCAATAAACTTCTCCACCTGACGATTGATCTGGGCGTGGAGCAGCGCTCCGTAGTGTCCGGTATTGCGAAGCACTTTGCTCCGGAGGACATCATCGGCAAGCATGTCTGTTGTGTTGTCAATCTCGCACCGCGTAAGATGGCCGGGGTACTGTCTGAGGCCATGATCCTTATGGCTGAGGATGGGGAGGGGAAGCTGGCTTTTGTTAGTCCGCCTGCTGGTTTGGGTAATGGCTGGACGGTACGGTAAAATGGGCGTAGGGCTCTGCCCCGAGTAATTCGGAGCGGTAGCGACGAGCATTTGGGGGCTTACGGTTGTACCGGGAGTGGGCTTGCTCCTTCCCGGAGGTAAGCCGCGCAAAAAAAACCGACGCCCTAATAAGGGGACGTCGGCAAACATATAATAGGGAAACGTTCATGGGATCAGAACTTGCCTGATGGCAAAAGGGTTTTAGTCGCCTTTCTGGAGGTACATCGCTTGCGGTGGCAAAGTCTTACCTTCGAACTAGAAAAAAAAGAAATAGAGGTTAATGTGCTGCGGCGCATCACAGTATAGAAGCGCGTTTCGTTTTGCCTTATAAGATTGAATATGTTGGTGATGCGGAGCCGTACGAGCGAAGCGAGCTGATACCACCATATTATACTAATTACCATGCTAAAAATGGCTCAACACTCCGACCATAAATACCTGACCGCCCTGCGGGAAAACAACTCCCGCTTACTGGACGAGTTGTACCGCGATTGCGCGCCGGGCATTATCCGGTGGGTAACGGACAATAACGGTACCTCGGCCGATGCTGCCGACCTTTTTCAGGAAGCGCTCATCAGTCTTCACCGCAGCGCCCACAAACAGGGTTACGAACTTACTTGCCCCATCAATGCGCTCATCTTTACCATTTGCCGTAATCAGTGGGTCAATCAGTTACGCCGCAAAAAAAAAGAAGCGGAGGTAAGAATCGTCGAAGCCGAACGATATGCCCCTGAAACCGCCACCGAATCGGCCTACGAACGCTGGGAGGAGGAACAGTTGGAAAAGGAGCGCCTGGACGCGAGCCTGGCCCAGCTCTCTCCCACCTGCCAGGATTTGCTCCGCTTGCTGGGGCGGGGCGTTTCTAGTGTCGAAGCTGCTGAAAAGCTAGGTATGACGAACGCCAATACGGTGTACCGCCGTAAGAATGCCTGCCTGAAGCGTTGGCGGGAATTATTTGACGGCATGAACGGATTGAAATGAAAGAACAGGACTATCTTAACATCGAGGCGTATTTACAGGGAGAACTAACTCCGGCAGAAGCTGTAGCTCTTGAGGCCCGTACCGCAGTGGAACCTGCTTTAGGTGCTGCCCTGGCGGAGCGGCGTTTGCTTAACAATCACCTTCGTGCTGATGCCGTGGAGCCAGCCCTGAAGGAGGTGTTGTCGCAACTTACCGCAAAGTACTTCGGGGAAAAACTTGCTCCTATTATACCTACTTCGACTTCAGTAACACCCCTAACGACTGAAATCGAGACCGCTTCGGGCAGCAACGTAGCTAGTCGAGAACCAAGAATTAAGAACCGAGACATGCCTCCAGCGTCTTCCCTTTCTCGAGGAGGGGGCTCGGGAGATGGGGTAAGAAAACACCAAGCGAAGGTAAAGCAACTCCGTCCACGCAAAAACACAATCCGCTGGTTGGCTGGTCTCGCTGCCGCAGCAGCAGTAGCCTTGTTATTCACCTTCGGTGGCCGGGTTATCTTCGACGATCAGGGTTCTGTCTACGAACAATTCGCTCAGCACCAAAGCCTTTCTCTGACCGAGCGCGGCGACGGCGATAACGGCATCACCACCGCCGAGGCCGCCTTCAATGATGGTCGCTACGAAGATGCGATCGCCTCGCTCCAGCAATACGTCCAACTCAACCAAGACGACGCTCGTGCCCGCCTCGCCCTAGGCATCTCTCATCTGGAAACTGGAGATAACGCCAAAGCCGTTCGGATATTCAAGGAAGTCGCCGAAAACGGAGGCTCTTTAGCACCCTACGGAAACTGGTACCTGGCCCTGGCCGCCGTGTACCGTGATGAGAGTTCCACAGCTTTGCGTTACCTTGACCTTATTCCCGCTGGAGATCCGTTCCTGAAAGAGCGAATTGTGGAACTGCGGGAAGTGCTAGTGGACTAGTCCAGGAGTGATGCCTAGTGTAATGCGGAGTGGTAACCCCGCGTGATTTGCTAGCCGGTGTTAACTCGGTTGGGTTGGTCGGATGAATCATTACAAGATTAATTTCCAACACCAAAGGGTAAGGATCTTCCAAAATCCCCGATATACACCGACAATACCAAGCACTGAGCTCTCTGGAATACTGTAAACGTTCAACGGAATACTGTAAACGTTCAACATGAAATCTTTAGTAACTGCGCTAATCCTCACGATTTTTAGCCTAAGCGCCCCCCTCAGCGCTCAGTTTTACGCCGAGCCGTTCAATGATGGGCTTAACGGCTGGGAAGTCGGTGCTATCGGGTTCGAATTCGACGAAAACGGAGAGGCGGAGGACTTCCTGGCCTGGGGGAATCGTTCGCGCATCCAGTCCGAATCGCTCGGCGGAGCGATGATTTTTACCGGGCCAGGCAATATTGCCCGGGTTATCTCGCCCAGTACCCAGTTGCCAATACCTGCGCCGGCAGAGTTGTGGCTGAGTTTTCATCATTACTTCAGTATTCAGGATGGACAGGTGAACGTCCAGGTGAAGGGAACTGATGGAACCAGTATTGATGTTATTTTGGAACAGGGTTTGGTGACCGCCGGAGAATCTTCCAGTGGGGAATACCACCTCATTAACCTTGGGGCACTTACACAATCGGGCTCGCTGACCATTCAGTTCGGAATCACCGGTAGTGTCAATTTTCTGATAATTGACGATGTTCAGCTTTCCGTAACCAGACCTCCGCTGGTAACCTTTCCCCGTTACCTTGGGGATTCGCTGATTCGTTTTGGTTTTCCGTTCATCGTAGACGAGGCTGGCGCTCCAGCGGTTCCCTTTCAGTTGGTGGCTGATATGCTTCCGGGCTTTACGGAGGCAGAGTACCAGATGTTTCGGGATATGCTTGGAGCAACTCTCATCCGCCGTTGCGTTTGTGACCGGTTAGAAGTATGGGAAATGCCCGGCGGTGTCTTCTTTGATCCTGCTACCGGAGAACCGTTAGGTAATCCCTCCCAAATTTACGGCAATACGCTGCCTTCCCAGGGGATGAATAAGGTAGACGGGCTGGACTTGAACTACTACAACTACAACGAACTGAAGCTTAACGAGGTGGCCCCTAATTTGCCCCTTACGCCCGCCGATGTATCGCCCTTTATTCCCGCCCCGGCGGATGCCATTAAAATCGCCGTGCTCGATACCGGTCTTGACTTGGACCACCCCGATCTGAACGGTTACGTGTTTCGTAATCCGGACGATATTGGTAACGACAATGATGACGACAATGATTGTCTGATCGATAACCCCCTCGGCTGGAACTTCGTAGACGACAATAATAACCCAAACGACGACAACGGCCACGGCACTCACGTGAGCGGAATTATAGCTAACAGCCTTAACCTTTGCGACGATTGCGTCGTCCAGCTCATCCCTTACAAAACGCACGATAACTTCGGCGTGGGTACGCTCTTTGCTTCTGCCTGTGCTACCCTCCAGGCTTCGGTGATGGATGGTGCCGACGTGATCAACGCCAGTTGGGGTTTCTACGGCGGTGGCGGAAGCACGATCCTGAAAAATGCCATTGATACCGCGCAAAATTACGGCACCTTATTCATCGCCGCAGTAGGTAACGATATGCTCAATCTTAACTACGACCCTCAGTATCCAGCTCTGTACGACCTGGGTAATGTGCTGGCCGTCGGTGCCCATGATACGCTGCCCGGAGGGCTGCGACCCTTCGCAGCATTCTCTAATTTCAGTAATGGCGAAGTAGACCTGGCCGCCTTTGGCGTGGACGTGGAAAGCGCGGCACCCGGCGGTGGGACTACCCTTAAATCAGGAACCTCTATGGCGGCACCGATGGTTTCTGCTGCGGCCTGCCTGTACGGTTGTGAGAACGGGTTTGACCCAGTAACCGCATCGGCGTACATCCTTGCCAACGCTTTTAATGATTCTGACCTTTCAGAAGTGGTTATTGACGGAAAAGCCTTGGATGTGTCCGCTTTCTGTGCTGCGTCGCTGGAAGAAACCGGCAACAAGCCTGCCGTTGCCTTCAGTATTCGCTGCCGACCGGGGAGCGGCATTATTGACATTATTTCTTTCAGCGGACGGGGCCGAACGGAGATTGAGGTGTTTAATACCGAAGGCGGTTTGGTGGTCCGGCGCGCGTTCGATCAACTTAATACGCGGGAGACCATAGGCCTTTCCATGGAGGCTGCTCCGGCCGGAATGTACCTCGTGGTAATCCAGACTGGTGGCCGAGTTTTCACCCAACGTTTGGTAAAGCGGTAGGAGAGGAGCCATTTTGCGGCATGAGGAAATGTCGGGTTTGGATTGTTGGATCGTTAGTGTTTTGGATTGTCGGAGTATTGGTCGGGCAGGAGTGTCCGTCTGTTAATGCTGCGCGGGATACGATGTTGGTTGCGGAGTCCGGTGGGGCTGCTACGATAAGCCTTATCCGTGAGCACTGCCCTGGAGCCCCTGATTCCTTGAGTAAACTATACCATAAGCTGAGTATTGCCGCTTATCAAAAATCGAACCGGTCGGTTGCGATCGATTGGGCTGAAAAAGCATTGGCCGTTCAGCGGGAGCTTTACGCTGATAAGCCACTTGGTAAAACCCTCGCTAACCTGGGGTTCTTCTACCGTAAAGACGGAGCATTTACCCGCGCGCTGCCGTACCTACGCGAGGCTGAGGTCGTATTCACGGAACTCGGCAACTGGCGCCGGCGCCACAATAACCGGGAGAACATGGTGTACCTCTGGCACGCAACCGGAGATTTAGGACGATCTGGAGATTTATTGCCTCAAATGCTGGCCGAAGCGCTGCAACAAGTACCTGGTTATAACCGCACGCTGGCCGAAGCCGAAACCTTACGCCTGCTCGGGGTGCAGGCTGATGAAAGTGAAAACCATGCGGAGGCCTTGCCCTACCTTCAAAAAGCATCCCCGCTCTTCACGGAAATTGGGGAGGTGATGAGCCAGATAGGTGCCGATATGGACATTGCCCGGACGCTTTACCTGACCGAACAATACTCGGCAGCTCGGCAAAAGGCACAGGAAGTGTTGACGTTTATTGTGCCTTACGATATGCCCTACGAGAAGGCGGTGCTGTATAACTTACTGGGCCTTACCCATACCGACGAAGGCGATTTTGAGCTGGCGGAAGCTATGCTGAAGGCGGGAATAGAGCAGGCTTTGCTGACGGGGAATTCCCGGGTTCCCGCCTTGCTGCACAACAGTTTTTCAGAGCTGGAATTGGCCCGTAAAGACTATTCAGCAGCGAGAAAAGCCAATATTTTGGCCATCGGGGAATTAACGAAAGGGTGGGCGTACAGCGAAGAAACGCCCCTGCCTTCCGCTGCTCAGTTGGTAGCTAGCGAGTATAAGGTGGACCTGTTCAAGTACTTATCTTATCATGCACACGCATTAGCAGAAGGTGGCGCGGTCGCGGGTGCAAGGGAAGCTGTTGAGGCAGGGGACGTTACGGCGGATTACCTACGATCCGACTTCTCCGGCGAAGTGAGTAAACTCTTCTGGCGCAAAGAAGCATTGCCTCTTTACGAACTCGGCATCCGTCTGGCCGCCGAAGCTGGAGATGATGAAGCGGTCTTCCGTTACCTCGAAAAAAGCCGGTCCGTGATCCTCCTCGAAGCATTGCTGGAGGCCGATCTGTTGCAGCAGTTGGACCCCGACCTGGCGGGTGAACTCAGCATGCTCGAAGCTAAAACGAATAAAGGGCCATCGCTTGCCCAAACAGGCGCACTGATCGCTCTTCGTGAGCAGATTGCAGACCGTAACCCCGCCGCCCGCGCACTCATCATCCGCCCGGAAATGGTGGACCTCGCCAGCGCCCGTTCTAACCTCACCGCCGGAGGGTGGGACCGCCAGCTTCATTTCTTTACCGGAACGCAACGAACCTACGCCTTTAGCTTCACGGAGACCTCCGCTAAAACGGTTGATCTCGGCCCTTCAACCGACATTGCACCCGCGCTCCGCGCCCTAATAAACTTCTATACTGGCTCGACCGCCATTGATAAAGATCCCGCCGGGTTCCTCGCCGCAAGTCATGAAGTATACCACCTCCTGCTGGAGCCACTAAACATCGAACCGGGAGAGAATCTGCTCATCCTCCCCGACGGATTATTGGCCTATCTCCCCTTCAACGCACTGGTCACCGAAGCAGGAACAAACGACCTAAGCAACGCCCCCTACCTGATCCGCCGTAACCAGGTCAGCTACGCCCAGTCGGCTACCATCTTAGATCGGCAGATGGCCGAAAGTGCGCAACCCAAACCTAGAGGCGGAAATCTGGCCTTTGCACCCTTTATTACCGCTCTACCTGGTAACCCCGCGCTCGCGCTTACTTATAGCAAACAGGAGGTAGAAGGCCTGGAGGATCACTACCATTCGGACCTGCTGGAGGGGGCTTCGGCTAAACGGTCTACCCTGCTAGAAATGGCTACGGGCCGTGCCCTGCTGCATTTGTCAACCCACGCTTACGCAAACACCGAGGCCAATGAGCCTCCCCGAATTCTTACCGCCGACGCGCCTATTTATCCGGTAGATGTATACGGCCTAGAGCTGAATGCCGACCTGGTAATCCTCTCCGCCTGCCGTAGTAATATCGGTCCGCTGGCCAAAGGGGAAGGTGTTCTCGGGCTGGGCCGCGCCTTTACCGCCGCTGGCGCCCGCGGAGTCATCGCCAGCCTTTGGAGCCTCAATGACCGGGCGACGGCAGATATCGTTACCCGTTTTTATAGCCAGCTCGCTACCGGAAAAAGTAAACCACTCGCCCTTCATCAGGCCCAGCTCAATTACTTGGATCGGACCGATTTACCCGGCTATCTAAAATCGCCTTACTACTGGGCAGGGCTTACTTATTACGGGGATGGGGCGGGGTTACCGGTGAAAGGTTGGCCCTGGTGGGGTTGGTTGGTGCTTGTGCTGGGGGGTGGGGCTGCTCTTTTTGGCCTGGTTCGATGGTTGGGTAGGAACCGCTTTGGGGTGGGGTGATCCTTCGTACTCCGCACGTTGTATCCCGGACTCCGCTGCCTTCGGGGCTACTGTAGGGTAATCATCGCTACGCGATAGCTGATATGGTAGGTGTTACAGGCTACCGCATAGCTCGAACTCGGCATCTCGGACTTCGCTGCGTCCACGGCTAGAACGATTAGATTCCTCCGGGACCGTGGGCTAAATTCGATTAACTTTGCGGCAATGAAATTCACCAAAACAGGTCACATTCTGGCCTCCGCTGGCGCAGCCATCGGAGTTGCCAATCTTGTCATCTTTCCCTACCGCGTTTATTTCTTTGGCGGTGGCGCGTACTTGCTGGCTTTCGTTGGCTTTACTTTACTGATGGGAATTCCGCTGATGGTGCTGGAAAACGCCCTGGGAAAACGTAGTGGAACGGATGCCATCAACGCTTTCCGCGGCGAGGGTGACGGTAAGGGCTGGGCCTGGATCGGTGGGCTGGGGATTCTGACTTCCATCATGGTCGCCAGTTTCTACCTCGTACTCGCTGGCTGGACGTTGGATTACGTCTGGCACTACCTAACCGACTACCAAACCATCGCGGCCAATCACGCTGGACCAACCTTCGGCGCAGCAATCAGTACCACGAACCGGGCCTTGCTGTTTACCGGTTTGTTTACGGCACTAGTAGCGATCATCAGCTCCGGACCGCTGCGGAGCGGGGTGGAACGACTGAGCAAATTCGCTATGCCGCTGCTGGGCTTACTCATTATCTTCCTGTTAATTTCCCTACCGATTCTGCAACCGGAAGCGTTGGACTACGGTAACCTTTTTCGGCTTGACTGGGAGGCGCTCTTCATCCCGACAGAAACTGGGGAGTTGGGGATACTACACGCCTTGGGTCAGGCCTTCTTTAGTCTCGGCCTCGGCGCCGCTTCGATGCTTACTTTTGCGACGCACTTGGACCGGGACGCCAACGTAATGAAAAGCGCTCCGACGATCGTTCACCTGGATACGGTGGTGGCCATGCTAGGAGCCATGCTAGTGGTACCGTTGCTCGCTAATATTGAGGGTGATATTTACGATGGTCCGCCGCTGGTGTTTATTAATTTGGTGGAGATTTTTAAGACCTACGGAGGGTCGGGGCAGTGGATTGGGCTGCTTTTCTTCGTCTTACTCGGCGTTGCGATCCTGACTTCAGCGGTATCACTGGTGGAGCCGGCCTTGCGTGCTTTGGTAACTCAACTGGGCTGGAGCCGGCGGGTAGCGGGTTTATCTCTTTGTGCGCTGATTTTTGTGCTGGCTGTTCCCGTGGTATTGTCCTGTTCCCCGTCCGGACCTGGCTGGCTGACGGATTTTGCTGGTATGGGCGGTGCTGATCCGAGCATGGGATACTTTAACTTTTTGCTGGAGTGGTTTGGTAGTGTCTCTTTGCTCGCCGGAGGGCTGTTGTTGTGCATTTATCTGCTGCGGCGGTGGACGCTTGCCAGCTTCTTTGAAGAGCTAAGTATTGGCGGGCATGAGGTCTCCGCTGGTTGGAAGTGGCGGTTGACAATGGCCTATAAGTACGTCATTCCCATTGGCATTGTAGTCTTGCTGTTGGCTAAGTTGCTGGTGTTGTAAGCTGTAAATGGCTGTTTTATCTGTCGTCGTGTTTTACCTACTGGCCTTAATTACCTAGACAAAAATACCCTGACATTGTCATGCTTTAATGTTTTGTCTCGTCTCCCCTCTCCCCAGGGCTTCCGCATACTCGCCTGTACGCGCTGGGCTGATTAACGCCTATCGGCTGTTGATCAACCCATCGCTAGATGAAGTACCTACTTCGGGGCACTTTTTCGCGCTAATTTGGTCCTGAAATGGTTGTTTTTCTAGTGAGGGGCGGAGTATGCGGAAGCCCTGGGGCCCGGGTTTCACGCACTATTAGCTTAATATTGCCCAATTACTTACTTACTTCTCCTCAAATTCAACGATTATCACCGCAAATACAAGGAACCTCCTCGAAATCAATCTAGCTATGCTGTGCCTCAGCTCTTCCGGTGCAGCAGGCCGTTACATCCCGCTTGACCCGGGGCCAACCATTTGGTGGCGCTGTCTTTTGGCCGTCGTACTGCTGTTTACTTACTGCAAAATTCGGGGGCTCGACCTTAGCGTTGTGGGGCGTAAGCGCCAGCTTACGGTAGCGCTTTCCGGTGTTTTAATGGCCGCTCATTTTGTGACTTATTTCTACGCGCTGAAACTGTCCAGCGTTGCCATCGGAATGCTAGCCGTATTTACCTATCCGGCGATGACGACCTTATTGGAACCGCTTTTGCTCAAGAAGAAAATACAACCACACCACATCGGCCTGGCCGGTTTGGTGATGGTCGGTGTTTACTTTTTGATGCCGGGAGAGATTAATTTGTCTAACGATACTTTCGTCGGTCTGCTGTTTGGCTTGGTCTCCGCCTTCATATTTTCGCTGCGCAACATTATGATGAAGACGCAGGTGGACAATGTCCACGGCTCCGTGTTGATGTTCTGGCAGATGGTGGTTGTGGTGATTGTAGTGGCGCCGGCGCTGTGGTTTTCGCCGGGGTTTCCGCCGCTTGCCGCCGTGCCATTTCTTGTGAGTTTGGCCTTGATTACTACGGCGATTGGGCATACGCTGTTCCTGGCCAGTTTTAAGCATTTCTCGATTAGTACGGCGAGTTTGCTGAGTTGTGTGCAGCCGATTTACGGTATTCTGTTGGGGGTGCTGATCTTTGGGGAGTTTCCTGCTTGGACTAGTGTTATTGGTGGGGTGCTTATTCTTTCTGCTGTTGTTGTGGAGGCTTGGCGAACGGTTGTTGATTCTAAGGTTGTCGCTGATTCTGAATCGTAATTACTCCGGCTTGTGCAGTATTTCTACTCCAGAGCAAGCTTCATTGGTTGTTAGCGGTTGGTTATCCACATCCCAGCAGTCTCCGTAAATGGAGCAGTAGCAAAAATCAAAGGTGATGGCATCGACTATTTCCGCCGTTTTATTGAGAAGGCTCACATCCATGCTTCCTATTGCGGTGTCTTCAGGGGCTCCGGCCAAGGTGTCTTTTGCGGAATCAACGACTAGTATTGTGTACACGGTAATTTCCTCTCCGGCTGCGATCACTTCCTTTGAGCTGCCTTTTGTAAACATGGCGAGTAAGACAAGCCCGGGATGATTCTTGCTTATGATCGGAAGAAGTTGGGCAACGCTTCCTTGTTTTCCAGCTGCACTGAAGGTCACTGGGCTTAACAATGCTGGGCCAACTCCCTTATTGGTAAGTACCATTTCAATTTCAATGCCTTTATCTGTTTTTACGACGGAAGTTGAAGAGACTACGTAAGGCCAGACCGAGGCGGCTTTCTCCTCAACCATAAGTTTTTGCTGGTCCCTCAAAATACCGGCTTCCATCATGGAGACACCGGTACCGATCAGGCTGATGACGATGGCGAGTAGGGCCATCCAGAAGGAGATGGTTTCTGTTTGAGGTTTCTTTTTAGGCATAGCTCTAAGGTAGGGTGTACAGGATTTTGTAGACGCCGAGCTCACCGGACGAACTTTTGCCGACGAACCCGCTTCGTGAAGCGCGTCAGCAAAAGGGTTCGTCCGATAAGCGGCTTTAGAGCACGATCATATTTTCAAATTCTGTACACCCTAGCCCTAAGGTGAAGTCAAGAATTCCTTGCTTTTCAAAAAGCGGAAGTAGCCCCAACCTTAACCGGTAAACGAAGCGTAAACGTAGCGCCCATTCCTGGTTTTCCATCCGCTTCAATTACGCCGTTCAGATTGCGCATGATGCGGTGAACGGAGGCGAGGCCTACACCCGTTCCCGGAATATCGTTATCGACGTAGAGACGGCTGAAGAGCTTGAACAGTTTGTCGGCATAAGCGGGGTCAAAGCCGATGCCATTATCGGAGAATGAGATAACGTGCTGGGCTTCCTGTAGGTAGTAGCGGATATTGACGACGGCGCGGGGCTCGTTACTGGAGTACTTAACGGCGTTGGAAAGTAGGTTCTGGAGTACTTGCTCGATGAGGTCCGCATCGGTTTCGATAACGGGGAATTTGTCGTGCTCGATGATAAGGTCGGAGGCTTGATGCTCGGTCTGGCGGGTTTTGGCGATGACTTCGCTGAGCATCTCCTCGATGTTGACGGGTACGATTTTCGGAACGTAGTTTTGGTTTTTACTTAGTTTCAACAGACCGTCAATCATTTTTCCCAGCTTTTCGGCAGATTGCTCGACGTAGCCGAGGTAGAGGTCGTGATCTTCGGTACTTCCGTCTTCCTCGCGGATGGCTTCGGCGAAGCTGGCGATGTGGCGGACGGGTGCGCGCAGGTCGTGGGCTACGCTGTACATAAACGCTTTGAGCTCCTCGTTTACGGCGCTGCGCTGAGCTTCCAGCAGCTTCACGTCGTGGATGTCGAGGATCAGGCCGATGATCTGTTCGGGGCCGGCCTCAGGCTGGTAGCGTTTGGCGCTGGCGCGGAACCAGCGGTACTCGCCCTGCTGATTGAGGTAGCGAAACTCGAGGTGAGCACCGGTTCCGGTGGTGAAAATATTTTCGGGGATGGTTTTCTTGCTGGGCAGTGAGAGCACGCTTTGGGCGTCATTCAGTTGGGCGCTGTCGCTGGCTTCAGGGGCGTTCTTTTGAACCGCAATGTCCGACGCTTTGGTAACCGGCCTGCGCATGGTCGAGAACTCGAGGGCGCGGTCTAGGTCTTCAGGATGGATTTGTTCGAGGAACTGACGGTAGGAGTGCGGCATGCCGATGTCTCCGTAGCCCAGTATTTCTGCGAGCTGTTCGGAAATCCACATGTAATCTCCTGCAACGTTCTGCCGTACGAAGATGCCACCTTCGGCAGCCTCCGTAATCTCTGAGACTATGAAGTTAAAACGGCGGACTTCTGCCAAATGTAGATTTGCTTCGGCCTGAGCGGCGCTTAATTGACGGTTTAGGCTCCGTATTAAGTCGTCCTTCTCATTACCGGTGAGAGAGGTCGTCATTATGTGTGTTGATAAAATCGAAAACAAGGGTGGCAGTCCGGAACATTAAAGGTAGAGCTTGTAGAATAAGCTTTGATCTTGGGCGGGGAATGCGTTTTATTCTTTGGTTAAAAGTCATCTCAGAGAGGTCACTTTTAACGTTTTGGAACAGACACAATGTCGTGTGCACTTGAAGATCAACCTTCAATGGGGCGAAATTACCACAAAGAGAGTATGCACGAATGTACAAATTCCTAAGCTTTTTTATTGTGCAGGTGATGGGTTGTTTAGGGAGCGGGGGTGTTCTAGGCGTGAGTGGCGCTTCTAGAGTGAGTTGATGAGTCAATGAGTTAGCTGCCGCAAGTATCGTTCATTGCGCTACGCTTGCTCACCTACAGACACTACGGCAGGGTTATGATGTGCGGGAGCGTGTCACACTAGCCATATACGATAGCGACTCACCAACTCAGCGACTCAGTTCCTACCTTTGCCGACATGCCAGGAACAACCCTCATCATTGGCGGCGGCGCGGCCGGTTTTTTCTCCGCGATCCACCGTGCTGCCAACCATCCGGACGAGCAAATTACTATTGTAGAGCGGGGAAAAGGCGTGCTGGAGAAAGTTCGTATTTCCGGAGGTGGGCGCTGCAATGTTACCCATGCTTGCTGGGACCCGCGTGAACTAGTCAAATTCTACCCCCGAGGTTCGAGGGAGCTGCTTGGCCCGTTTAACGCCTTCGCTTGCGGAGATACCATGGGCTGGTTCGCCGACCGGGGCGTAGAGCTTAAGGTCGAAGACGACGGTCGCGTCTTTCCCGTAACGGACTCTTCCCAAACAATCATTGATTGCCTCTGGAATACGGCAAAGGGCTCCGGCGTAAAGGTATTGACGAAGACCCGGGTGACGGAGATCATTGCTCCTCCAACTTCCCCCGCACCTGCTGCCGAGCCCAAAGAGTCTGCTGGTCAATGGACCGTGAAAGCCGGGGACCAAACCTTCTACCCCGACCGCCTGGTCATCACCTCTGGAAGCAATCCCGCCGTCTGGAAAATATTGGGCGAACTCGGGCATACCATTGTCCCGGCAGTACCGAGCCTCTTCGCTTTTGATACCAAAGACACTCGCTTGCGCGACCTGTCTGGCATCAGCGTACCCTGGGCACAGCTCAACATCAAAGGCGATAAGTTGAAGGCCGAAGGGCCGTTGCTTATCACCCACCGCGGCCTCTCCGGCCCCGCCGTATTGCGCCTTTCCGCTTGGGGTGCCCGTCAACTCGCTCCCCGCAAATACAACTTCGAACTTCACGTCAACTGGCTGGCCATGCGCGCTGTAGATGTGGAGGAGAAACTCGATGAACTGAAGGCCGAAGAAGCCAAACGTCAGGTCGCTGCCCGTGCTTATTTCGACCTTTCTGGCCGTCTCTGGAAATCATTCGTCAACGCTGCGGGAATACCCGCAGATCAGCAGTGGAGTCAGCTTAGCAAACGCCAGCGCACCGCCCTCACCGATCAACTGACGAACGGGCGCTTCCACGTTACCGGAAAGTCCACCAACAAAGACGAGTTCACTACCGCCGGCGGTGTTGACCTTCGTGAGGTGGACTTCAAATCCTTTTGCTCCAAAATTCATCCAACTTTATTTTTAGCCGGGGAGGTGCTGGATGTTGATGCGATTACTGGTGGGTTTAATTTTCAGGCTGCCTGGACGGGTGGGGTGGTTATTGGCAGTTAGCTCTTTCGATCGTTAGAGGGCAGCAAAGTCTTTTTTTATCCGATACATCTTCCAGCTTGGCTTATCCAGATGGAAGTTCATCCGATGAGCGAATCGCTCTATTCCTAGGAACCAGATTACGGATATCATAAAAATCTACTATTTTACCCTCCTTAGTAACCTGCAACCTAACCATCACGCATGAAAATCTCTAAAGTAGAAGCCTACTGGCTGTCCTGTCCCATTCCGCCGGCTAAACAGCACCGCTCCGACTATGGTCTGCTGACTGATTTCGACATGACTCTTGTGGTGGTGACCCTGGAGGATGGCCGGCAGGGCTTCGGGGAAGGCAAAGCTGCCGTCGGTTCCTCCGGCGCCTGCTCCTCGATCGTCACTTGCGTCGAAAAAGAACTAGCGCCGACGCTGGTTGGGATGGACGCCCGCAGCATTAATGAAATCTGGGAGCGGATGTACAACGGTACCCGCGACCATTACGCCCTGAAGCGTGGCCGGGTTTTCCCGATCCTTGGTAACCGGGGGATCCATATTGCCGCCATGAGCGGGGTGGATATGGCCCTTTGGGATTTGCTGGGGAAAGACCTCAACGTCCCCGTTGTTCAACTGCTCGGCGGCGCGATGCGCCCTCAAATGGAAGCCTACGCCAGCGGCGGTTGGCAGGATGCGGATGGCATTGGCGAACAGCTGTTGGGCTATACGGCGAAGGGCTTTCGGGCGGTAAAAATGCGGGTCGGCGTCATGGACGAAACGGTCGCCAACAGCGTTGCCCGGGTAAAAGCAGCCCGCCTGGCCCTCGGGGCCGACATCAAGATTATGGCCGATGCCCACGGGACCTTTAGCGTGCCGGAGGCGAAGCAATTTTGTCGGGGTATCGAAGACTGTAACCTCTACTGGTTCGAAGAACCGATCAGCCCGGATAACAAACAAGGGACGGCGGAGGTCCGAAAAACTACTTGCACACCCATCGCTGCGGGAGAGAGTGAATTCACTCGTTTCAATATTCGCGAACTGATCGATCACCGGGCGGTGGACGTGATCCAGCCGGATTGTGCCATCATCGGCGGCATCACCGAAGCGATGCGGGTCGCCGGTCTTGCGGCGGCCTACCAGCTCGAACTTGCCCCGCATTGCTGGGGCTCCGCCTTTAGCTTTATGGCTGGTGTCGCCGTCGCCTTTGCCAGCCCCTCTGCCGCCATCATCGAGTTTTCCTCCGGAGGTAATCCGATGATGTACGACCTGGTCAACGAAAAAATAACGGCCGTTGAAGGCACGATGGCTGCGCCGACCCGGCCTGGATTGGGCGTTACGCCGGACTGGAATTTTGTGAAGGAATACCGGCAGTAGGAGCAGGAACATAAAACGAAGATTGTTTTACCAGGAGGGGAGGCCCCTGCGGCTTCTCGTTACTGGTCAGGAACAACAATACACACGTTCGCGAAGCGAACGTAAAACCACTTCAAATAGCGGAGTACAGCACAATCAGATAAGCAGACCCACCATGGCAGAAATCAACCACGTAACCCTAATCGTCTCCGAGCTAGAGACAGCAGCAAAATTCTACGAAGAAGAGTTCGGGCTGGAACCCGTAGCCGCTTTCGTCTTCGATTACCCAACGGCATTCTTCAAGTTCCGGAACGGCCAGCAGCTACATTTATCCGAGTGGAAAGACGAACAATCTTTTCGTGGGCATATCTGCATTCAGATTGACGACTTCAATACGACCTTTAAGCGGATGAAGGAGCTTGGAATCATTGACGTTGCTCCCTGGGGTAATGTCCGGCAACTACCCGACGGGGCGATGCAGATGTTCGTCCGCGATCCTTCGGGTAACCTGGTGGAGATCACTTCGCGTCCGCAGGACCACAATAAGATCGATCCTGCAATCTTCACCGATGAACTTTTTAAGGCTGGCTTGTACGTCTCCGGCCGAAACGATTTTCGTGGGTATAAGGCTGAAAATGCTACTTTGTACACAGGAGAGTGAGCAAGTCTTAGGACAAATGTATCCTTACGGTTTTCACTCTTCAACTTCTTAATTACGCAAAAAATGGCCAAGTCAACCAACATACTTCTACTCGAAACGATCTCTCCGGAAGCGGACGCACGGCTGCGGGAGCAGGCGAATATCTTCATAGCCACCGCGCCGGATACGGGCAAGGAGATTGCTGCTAAAGAGACCATTCACGCCATCATCACCCGGGGCAAGGGCGATGTTTCGGCGGCGCTGATTGACCTTTGCCCAGCGCTTAAAGTGATCGCCCGTTGCGGCGTCGGGCTGGATAATGTTGATGTTTCCCACGCCACTGAAAAGGGTGTCCGGGTCGTTAACGCACCGGGCAGTAACGCTGATACGGTGGCGGAGCATACGCTGGGGTTAATGCTAAGTTTGCAGCGCCATACTTTCGCTGCCATAACTGCGGTGAAGGCTGGCAACTGGGCCTCTCGCAATAACTTTGGTGGCGATGAGATCCGTGGCAAAACCCTAGGTATTCTGGGCTACGGCAACATCGGTAGAAGGGTAGAGGTACTGGCAAATGCCTTCGGAATGGAAGTGCTTCATTTGGCGCATCCGCAGGTGCAGGCAAAGGATGATGGAGCAACGGCCCGCGACCTAGGTGCTCTGCTTGCTGAAGCTGATATCCTGACCATCCACCTGCCGCTAAATACCACCACCCGCCAGTTGCTTAATGCGACGGCGCTCTACCAAACGAAGCCCGGTGCCCTGGTCATCAACACTGCCCGTGGAGAGATCATTGACGAAAGGGCGCTTCTCGTCGGTTTGGAATCTGGCCGCATCGGCGGCTACGCTTCCGACGTACTGACCACCGAGCCACCAGCTATAAATTCCGAGCTCATTGCTCATCCAAACGTGCTGATCACGCCCCATGCCGCTAGTCTTACCGCCCGTACGTACAACCATATGTGTGTACTTACGGTGAATAATGCGTTGGACTTGCTGGCGGGGAAGGAGGTGGACCGGCGGTATGTTTTTAATGCGGTGGGGTAGTGTGACCGGTAGCGGCAAACATTTCTGCCTATATTGAACCACATAAAGAACCTACAAAAAACTACCCATGCACCTTTCCATACACAACTGGATGCGCGCTGAGCCGCTAGCAACGACCCTGAAACGCATCGCCGGCATCGGTTACGACGCGATCGAGATCATGGGCGCTCCGCAGCTGTACGACACCAAGGTCGTCCGGCAACAACTGAAGGACCACGGACTGACTTGCTGGGGCAGCGTAACCCTGATGGAAGACGGGCTGAACCTGGTATCCGGCAGCGCGGACGAGCGGGCCAATTCGGTGGTCTACATCAAGTCGGTGGTTGATATGGTGAAGGAACTGGACGGCCGTATGGTCAGTGTAGTACCTGGCACCGTGGGCAAGGTCGTCCCTGATGGCCGGCCGGAGGATGAGTGGAAGCTAGCCGTAGCTGGGATGCAGGAGATTTATGAATACGCTGAAAAGGCCGGGGTCTTGCTGGGCATCGAGCCGATCAATCGCTTCGAGACTTACTTCATCAACCGCGCCGAACAGGCCTACGCCTTAGCTGAAGCCACCGGGCCGAACTGTGGCGTTTGCCTCGACATCTTTCACATGAACCTCGAGGAATCCGATTGGGCCGCTGCGCTTCGTCACTGCGCCGATCGCCTCCACGGCTTTCACGTCGCCGACAACAACCGTATGGCTCCTGGTATGGGTAGCCTCGACTGGCCTGCCATCATTGGTGTATTGAAGGAAACTGGTTACGACGGTGCGGTTTCCGTTGAATTCTGTCCGCCGCTAGACCGCACGCCCGCCAATCCCTACCCCGGCAGCCTCGATACCAATCCCGTCGGCCTCTCCCCGAAGCAGAAGAAATTCCTGGAAGACCACGGGAGCTCGGCGTTTACGGAGGACTTCCATACGCGGCTGACGCAGCAGAGTTTTGATGTTTTAAAGGGGTTGATTTAGGTGTACCCTACTCCTCAGTCCTTCCGCAGCACTCGTGTTTGCGCCGGAAAAAACCTGGACACCACAATGATTGCCACCAAGCCAGAAAGCATTGCCAACGTCCGGAACGGAAAGTCGTTCGGATATGGTAAATAAGACGGTAGCCCCAAGGTGCTGTCTCCACCGCCGAAGCGGAGGAAAGCCGCGATGAGTAGGCCTGCCAACGCGCCGTAGCTATTGGCTTTGGGGTCGAACAACGCACAGACCAAGGCTGGGAACAACAGGCAATAAACGAAGTCGGAACAAAGGAACCAGAGCTCGTAAACGCTGCCGACATTGAAGGCGATTAACGTAGCCGCCACGCCTACAATCCAGATACACCGCTGGATCAGTTTAGCTAATTTAGAATCGGGTAATCCCGGGTCGACCAGTGGTCGGTAAACGTTCCAAATGCCCATACTCGAAGCCGACAAAACACTACTGTCTACGCTTGACATTACGGCCGCAGCCACGGCTCCCAAACCGATCACTGATACCCACGGGTTGGTGAGGTAACGCACCACCCAGGGTAGGGTAGCGGAGGCGTTTTCGGGAGCTCCTGCTTCCATCAGGGACCAGTCCATAGTAGCGGAGATCATCCCGATAATGACCGGCGCAACGGCGGCCAGCAGACAGATTATCCCGGCGAATATACTGAGGCGAACGGCTGTTTTTTCGTCCCGCGAAGCGAGTACCCGCTGGAAATATACCTGCCATGGTATGCCGCCGAAGACGAGCAAGAGCGCGTAATCCCACCACGTCCAGTAGCTGTCACCGAGCGCTTCGCGGCTGGGGAAGGGGCTGGCTGCTGCACCGAATTTTTCCTGGTAGGCCGCCCAGGTTGCGCCCAGGCCACCGGTGTATTCAAGCGCGAACGGGACGATGATGGCCAGGCCGAGCAGGAGGATGATTACTTGGACCACGTCGGTTAGCGCCACGGCCCACAGGCCGCCGATTGCGGTGTAGGCTACGGCGATGGTAGCGGAGAGGAGGATGGAGGTTTTTAGGTCGATGCCCAATACGGTAGAGAAGGTTGCTCCGAGGGCCGTCAGGATGGCGGCGGTCCAGAATAATTCACCGGTGAGGGCGGGGAGAAAGAGCACGGCCGTCATCCGTTTACCGTAGCGTTCTTCCAGCGGATCGAGCATGGTTCGGTAGCGCCGTCGCCGCATCGTCCGGGCGAAGAACAGACCACCGATGACCAGCGATAGCGCGTAGCCCCAAGGCGCTTGTACCCATACGAGCCCTTGCGTAGCTGTGTACTCTGCCGTTCCGTTGATGAAGCCGCCGCCGACCCAGGTGGCGCTCATGGTAAAGATGGCGATCCAGACGGGCAGGTCGCGGCCGGCGAGCATTAGCCCGTCGGCGTCGTTCTTCTCGGCTTTCTTGCGGTTTACCGCCCGGGCCCCAACGTAGTATATGAGTGTATAGAAGGCGGACATGCTGGCGAAAGCGGGCCAGTTGACCGGTTCGCCGAGGTACCATAGGTAGGCGGCGGCGGTGGTTAGTAGGGCTAGTAGTAGGAGTAGGGGGTGCAAATTTAGTCTTTTAGACTGTTAGTCTGTGTTGGTTAGCGTAGAGTTGTAACCTTGATAGTTGCGCTAAGTTACTTCCTGTTTTACAGCTGCCGTTCTAGACCCTTTTAGATCAAGGTGGAAGAGGGCTCTAATTCGCTACACCGTGGAGTAGTCGTTAAGCGATTGGGGCTGGTGAAGCTCACGCGAGTAAGACATCATCTAATGGCAGTGTATCAAATGTAATGGTGATTCTCTAAATTTCGTTGCCAAAAAAAATAACCAATTGCAGCGATATGATTTTCTACCTTCTTCGAGAAGCTGAGCGACTTACGGACTAACCTGCTT
>Ga0136553_1000020_pt1 | contig 56992 bp, 41 predicted proteins | sample AntRauTorckE5430_FD_101384 | JGI IMG/M metagenome (GOLD analysis project Ga0136553, IMG submission 101384) | Saline lake microbial communities from Rauer Islands, Antarctica - Metagenome Torckler E5 #430 | ecosystem: Environmental > Aquatic > Non-marine Saline and Alkaline > Saline | place... | reverse complement strand
GTAACCACAACAAAAAAAGGCACCCCCAACCGGAGGCACCCCTTGCAATGTAACAGTGCAAAGGTACGGTTCGGCGGTCGCACTAACAATATCAACAATGAGCAATTCAAAAGTACAGACGGCCACCGCTGCACCACCGGAACCACATATCGTAAAGATCAAACCGGGCACGTCTTTAAACCCGGAGCCACCACAGGCGGCACCTAAGAGCGCCAACCACAATTACCCCCTTACTGTCTATCCTCCGGCACTGCAAGAGTTTATACTTGCCTGCAAGCCTGCCAACGGCATCCCTATTGAATACGGCGCGGCAATGGCGCTCTTTGCGGCATCCTCCGCACTGGGCAAGAGAAGGCGCGGCAGGTTAAAGCAGTACGATAGTCCGTTCATGGGTACGTTTTGGGGTGCAATCGTTGGCCCTCCGAACATCGTTAAGTCAGGCACCATGAAACTGTTTTACCGTCCGTTAGTGGAACAAGACAAGGACAGCTACAAGCAGTATAAATTGCTCAATGATGAGTTCCGGCGGGTGGAGAATTTGAGCAAAAAAGAGCGGGCAGAGGAGGGTATGTCTAGTGACGACTTAAACCGGCCCCCGTATAAACGGACCACGATAAAAGATACTACTTGGGAAAAGCTAGTTGACTGTTTACAAGACAACCCCGAAGGTCTAACCGCATACCGGGATGAGTTGGCCGGATGGATTAAGGAAATGACACGGTACCAAGGTGCTGACATGGAGAATTGGCTCAGTTCATGGAGTGGTGACGACGTAACAAAGGACAGGGTGAGTAGTGGCTCAGTCAGGGTGGATGAGCCGTACCTGAGCGTTGTCGGAGGCATCCAACCGGGTATACTTTCACTAATCGGAGCGGGCGCGAAATCTGCAAACGGATTCATTGACAGGATGCTTTTTGTTTGGCCCAACGGTTTAAAGAAATCGGAGTTTAAAAACATAACACTTGACTACGGATTGACCGAAAAATACAAGCGGGCAATTAACCGGATTAAGAGTTTAGATATGCCCGAAGATGAGGAGAGCGGTATTTATAGCTTTTCCCCGGAGGCCCTAAAAGAGTACATATCTTTTTTCAATAAAGACAACACTCCACTTTGCAATGAAGCCCAGGCGGACGGCAAATCTATATTAGCGGGTATGCTAGGCAAGCACGACGTTTACCTAAGCCGGTTTGCATTGATACTGCACGTCCTCAACTGGGCGTACACGAACGAACGCGAACCAGCGGACACGATCAGTGCGGCCACCGTTGAAGATGCCATTAAGGTCACCAAGTACTTTCGACAGCAAGCAAGCAAGGTATTCCATGCACTAAAGACGGAAACGGAATACGACAGACTGCCACCGGCACGGCAAGCACTTTACGTTGCACTGCCTGACAGTTTCAAGACGGGTGAGGGCGTGCTAATTGCATCAAAGCATGATGCCCCTGAGCGCACTTTCAAGGATTGGCTCAGGACCGGCTCAGGACTTTTCACAAAGGCCCGGCATGGGGTTTGGGAGAAAAGTTGTGAGGTCTAATCTTGCACTTTCTGCATTGTTTGCACTTTGAGCAAAATAGTGCTGATAATCAATTAGTTACACCCCTTTCAAAATGCAAAAAGGCTTGCACTTTGCCTGCACTTTCAAAAATGAGCGTAAACAGGCAAAGCAGGCAATAAGTCAAAATGCAACCAAAATGCAGAGCTTTCTGCACTTTGAAACAATATTAAGTATCTATAAATCAGTTAGTTATGTTTGAAGATGCAGAAAATGCAGAAAATGCAAGAACCGGCAAATCAGTATTAGACGTGGAAGTGAGTTGTTTTGCTGCCGCCCGAGTGCCTAGGGCACAAGCAATACCTCATCCGGTTAACGTGTTAACGTGGCTAACATCTACTTCGCCTAAGTATGCAAAATTGGCTCAAGAGGTAGCCATAGCCCGAACAATTAAAGACAAGACCGAGCGAAACGAAATCAAAAAGAACAAGCCGGTAATTATGATTAACGGCATCTTCACTGGGCAGGGTAGATTAAAAGAAAACTTTGTCAAGCACTCCGGCTTGGTCCAAATTGATATTGACAAAGACCACTTCAATGAGAGTATCCTCAACTGGGATGAGGTAGGCAATGAATTGCGCAACCTTGAAAACGTAGCATATTGCGGCTTGAGCTTTAGCGGCAATGCCTATTGGTGCATCATTCCTATTGCTTACCCTGAGTTATATGAGCGTCAATACAAAGCACTAATTGAGGATTTTTTAAAACTAGGGATAAGCATTGATTCTGCGTGCGGGCACGCCACCCAGCCCCGCACCTATGCCTACGATGCCAACGGTTATTTTAACCATGCCGCTACACTATACACCCGAGTTGCGGCAATCCCACAGCCCCGGCAATTTGTGGCAATGAGTTCCGACCCTGACACCGACGCGGGAAAGGTAGAGGACGGCCTGCGACAGTTGGAGGCGATTAACGGGTACATGGGCGAAACGGAACCGGAGTGGCACGGCGTTGCAAGGGCTTTTGCAAACGTCTTTGGCGAGGCAGGGCGGGACTACTTTCACCGGGCTAGCTGCAACCACTCAGGCTACACCCCCGGAGCTACGGACAAAAAATACAACGGTGCATTAAGGAACCCAGGCAACGCAACGCTCGGTACTGTTTTTCACTGGTTAAGTCAATACGGAATTGAGATCAAGTCAACACCAAAAAGAGAAAGTGATACCGGCCTGCTATTGCCTACCTCACCGCAAGGTCTGACAGTAAAAACTCATCCGGCACCCACTGCCCAGACGGATGAGGAGAACACGAATGAGGAGCGCCCAGGTGAGAGTATTATCATTGACGGAACCGCACCACCGGCCATTATACCGGCAGGGTGGACGGTAGACGCTCAGGGCACGCTCATTGATGCAAACGGCCTGCCTTACAAGCAATGGTACTGCCCAGAAGATTACGACCAACTGACAGCGCCCGAGCTTGCTTTCATCTACCGTCACGAACGGGTACAAAAGATAGCGGCAGACTTTACTCCGGTTGCAGTCGCTTGCTACGGCGGCACCCGTGACGTTATCAATGAAGTACTCACCGATAGCGGAGAGCGGGCAGCGATCCACCGGGCAGGTGATGAGCAACAGATCCAATTATTCACGGCGGCACTCATTCGGGCAATGCTTGCCAACCCTGAGCTTGAGAACGCACTTGCAACGCTACTCCGGCACCGTGAGGCAATCCTCCGGCGCTCAGTTGAACCAATGAGCAACCGACAGATGTTAACGTCTCTATTCGCGCCCAGGGCGGCAGTTGCGTGAGCCACGGCGTAAGGGGTGCATGAGTGCCCCCTTCGGAGAAAATCAAAAAGCGAGTACCTACCCCTAAACGCTAGCTTTGACCTATTGCGAGCAATGTAAATAACAATAGATGCCATTTGTAAAAGGACAGAGCGGAAACCCCGGCGGGCGCAAGCCTAAAGAACAGGACAGCCAACTAATAGACCGGCTTACCGCATTTGATGACGAAGCATTCAAGCAACTTGAGGCGGGATTAAAAGCGGGTGAACGTTGGGCTATCAAAATGTTTTTTGAGTACCGATATGGCAAGCCTACACAGCGTAAAGAGGTAACCGGCGCGGAAGGTGGAGCCATTAGGTACGAAGATGTTAAAGACGGGCTTATAGACCTTTACACAGTAGAGGAACATTTGCCGGAGTACACCGATGCCGAAGTAATGGATTTAGCGGAACAAATAGCAGAATACAAAAAAGCCAAATAATATGCCATTTAAGAAAGGACAAAGCGGAAACCCAAAAGGGCGGCCTACGAAGGCGGAGGAGCTAAAACTGAACGATCAACTTTCCCCACATTCGCCCAAAGCGATAAATGCACTAATTGCAGGAGTGGAGCAGGGCGAACGCTGGGCTATCAAAATGTTTTTTGAGTACCTATACGGGCGGCCAACACAAAGAATAGAGCAGACCGACCCAAACCAACAACCTAGAGAAATTATAATTACTACACTACCCGGACCTATGATGCCAACCCGTGAGGAGGATATAAATGAGGACATAGACCCGTAGCTATTTAAAAAGCTCTCAAGTAGCAGCTCAGGCAATAGGCTATCCTCCGGCGCAAGGTACGCGGCCACATCAATAGAAAGCTCGCTCAGGCTATCTATTACAGCCCGGTAACGTTCCGGCTCAAGCTCTCCGGCTAACCATGCCGTGAGAGCTTTCTCTTTTTGTTGGTGCAAGTTGATGAGCAATTCACGGGCGGCAACGCTGGGCGGCAGATATTGCTCCGGCAGCTCATCAAAGAGTAAAACATCAACGTTCGTTTTGCCGTCACTGGCTAAGGCGTTGCATCCGATGAGGGCACCAAATAAAAAGAGTAACGATAGGCGGGTAAGTAGCAAGAGGAAGCAGTTTTGAGCGGTCACGGCTTGAAAGTACGAAACTTTAACATTTGCCTCTAAAAATAGGCCCAAAACATGGGCAAAATGAATTAAGACAAACAAAAGTGACAAACGAAAAACGCAACCCCGCATATACATTGGGGTTGCGTCTACTTGGAGTGGGCCCACTAGGATTTGAACCTAGGACCGACGGATTATGAGTCCGGCGCTCTAACCGCTGAGCTATGGGCCCGGAAGAGTAGTTCGTTGGTCTCTTGGAACGCTGGTTCGTTGAGACTGGCGACTACTTCCTTCAAGGGCAAAGGTACGAGGTGAGGGCAAAAGTTTCATGCTGTGACTGAAAAATTAGTCTGAAGATTATCCGTAGAGTTCTCCAAGGATTTGTTCCTGCGGATAACCGAGTTTCAGCAAGCGCGCTTTGGCTTCATCCACCATCACCGCCCAGCCGCAGAGGTAGAAGCGAACGTTGGTCCGGATGTCAGCATATTCGGCTTCGTAAACGGGGTGGACGTAACTTTTTGTGGTTCTCATTTCGTTGGTGGCTTCTATCTCTTCCCGGCTTACGGCAACGGAATAAGTGAAGTTGGAATGAGACCGGGCCATCGCCTCAAACTCTTCGCGGTAGAGGAGGTCTTCGGCCGTACGGCAGCCAAAGATGAGGTGGAAGTTGACGGTTTCCTTCTCCAGTCGGTCCTGGAGCATAGCCCGGAAGGGAGCTACTCCGGTGCCGGTGCAGATCATTACTATATCTTTTTGGAGTGGCCCTTCGGGTAAGGTGAAGACGCCGGCGGGTTCTTTGGTCATCACGTCGCTGCCAACACTTGCGCTCTCAAAGAGATAACCGGTTCCCTTACCTTCGGGTAGGCGGACGATGCAGAGTTCGGTCTGGTTGGAGCCGTCGGGAGCGGCGGCGATGGAGTAGCTGCGCCATCCGTCACGCCGGGTTTGGCCGATGGGAAGGTCGAGGGTTAGGAATTGGCCGGGGCGAAAGTCGAGGACTTCACGGTCGGGGAATTCAAGCCAGAAGCTGCGGACGGTGGGGGAGCGTTGCTGGATTTTGGTAATTCTTGCGGGTTTCCATTTTGGCATAGGGGCGGGGGTAAGTCAATATATTTTCGTGTAAGTACGAGTTGAGAATCCGGCGCGCCGTACTTACGTGTAAGTACGAGGTGCGCCCTAAAGCACCATCTCATCATAATCAATAACCACCTCGTACCCCAGCTCGTTGAAATAAGTCCGCACTTTTTTCGGTAATTCTTCACTCAGCACCCACACAAAATCACCTCCCCAAGCCCCCAGGCTCTTGATCACCCCCGGAAAATTGGGGAACAGCTTCTCCTGAACGGGCGTAATACCAAGCGTTTTGCCCACAATGCGCTCGTGCTGAGTAAGCAGTTGGGCGGCGGCGCGCAGGTGCAAAGAATCGGATAAAAGAGCAGTGGTAATGCGGCGGATTTTTGCCTTTGCTTCGTCCGAAACCTCAGCAGCCCGGTACGCCCGGATCCCTTCCCGGCTGTTTTGCTTTTGGTTTAAGTAAACGAAGTAGGTCTGTTGCAACCACTCCGGACGCCAGCTTAATTCGGTGACCTTTGGAGCAGTGTCGCTGCGTTCGTAAAGGATCGGTCCTTCGGCAAAAGCACAGGCCAGGTCATAACCACTGCCGCCGAAGGTGCGCTCCAGTAGTGCGTAGGGGTTAACGTCGAGCCACCTGGCTACGGCGGCGATCAGGGTGGAGCTGCTACCGAGACCCCACTTGCGGTCAAACTGAAGCTTGGTGGTTACTTCAAGCCCCCGGATCTGCTGGGTACAACCTGGGTTCAGCGTCTCCGCCGCGTGGAGGATCTGTCGGATCCTTGCCGCGGGTTCCTCACTTTGCACCTGCGGCCGCGCCCATTCTTCCTTATCGAAAGGATGGCTGAACCAACACTCTCCTTTCGCATCATAGGAGCGCCAGGACAAGTCATGCTTCGGATTACCAGGTAATAAGTCGACGGCAAATGACTGGCCTCTCTGGGTAGGTACCGCCAGCGCTGGAATACCGTCCAGCACAAAATATTCACCGGTAAGCAACAGCTTGCCGTGGGGAAATAATTCGGTCATGCTCAGAATTTTATGTCAATGTGTTATAATTCATCCAGGCGAGTATCATGCCCGTAGCAAAGCCTTCCGTCGCCGCCGGAAGTAAGCGGCCCCAAGGCCAAGGGAAATAAGCGCCAACGAGCCGTAACGAACCGCTGGCCATACACTCCGGCTGCGGTCCCAAACCACGGGCTTCATCCCGCCGTAGGCTTCAAATGCTGCCCATTTGTACGGCGCAGCGTTCGGGTACCTTTCTAAGTACGCCTTCCGGCTAAGCTGTAGCGCCTGGTGGGGTGGTTTACCATTCTGAATGTGTTCGTAGAAGGTCTCCATTAAGACCGCAGTTGCAAAATCATCCACCGCCCAGTTGGAGGAAACGACGGAACGTGCTCCGGCCGCAAGGTAGGCTTTCGTTAGGCTGATGCGCCCCTCCGTTGCATGACGGCCACCACTTCCCGTTTCGCAGGCGCTGAGTACAACTAGGTCTGCGTTTAGTGTCTGGTCGCCGATGTCTGAGGTGAAAAGTTCGCCTGGTTTCTCTTTTCCTCCCGCAAGGTAAATTCTGCTTCGCAGGCCATCAACCTGACTGGAGATCGCGTGGGTAGCCAGGTGGATGATGCTGTGGTCCGCTACGTTGTCGAGATAATTCGATAGCGTAGCTTCTTCTCCGTAAAAAAAGGTGCCGGGCCCGCGTTCTTCCAAACGCTTTACTTCCTTGGTATTGTAAAAGAGTGGGGGCAAGATGAAGCCTGCCTGCCGCAGCTCGGCGGCCTGCAGGGATTCGTTGGCAAAAGTAGGAGCTAAACCAAGGGGGTATTTGTAGCGTGGCGTCATCTCTTGGTCTCGCAGCACTCGCATACTGTTGATGGACATTTGGCGGCTGATGGCTACTTCTGTACCAAGGTAGCGGGCGGGCTCTCCCTCTGCTTCGCGGCGCAAAGCGGGGAAGGGAACACTTTCTAGCTTCCCGGTTGCTATGATGTGGACGTTGGGGGGTAGCAGGAAGTCTATACCGCTGAAGAGTAAGCGGTAGAGCTCGCGGCTGGCATCTGCGTTCGCTCCTCTTTCTGCTTTTGGGTTGGAAATGGTTTGTAGCTGGTCGGTTAGACTTAGGGCTTTGGACCTTACCGCATCGAGGTCGACTATATCTATGGTGTCTGGGGTTACCAAGAGGCGGTATTGGGCGCCATCTGCCATGTAAAAAGCTAAAATTGCGGAGCTGTCCCGAGCACACCATTCGGAGACCTCGTTCAGGCTAATTGAACCATTTTGAGACAAATTACTTGAGAAGCCGGGGTAATTGGCGAGAATTTTTTCTTGCTGGTTTTTCAAGGTTTCTTGCTGGGAGAAAATAGAGGAAAGAAGGGTCTTCGAATTGATGAGGGATAGAGAATTATTGGCTACTCTCTGGACCAATAGGTCTTCCAAAAAAGAGTCGTTAGACCTTGCAAAACTTCTTGCGTTAGCCCAGTAATAATTCCCCGCACCTATATTACCATCTAGGACACTGATTGCTCTACTTAAGTAAGAAACGTCGTTGGTTTTCTGGTACAAGTAGCAACCTACGATCAAGAGGTTTATTTCGTACGATTGGACGTGAAAAAGTCTATCTGCAATAAGACCGTTAACGGATTTAAGGCTGTTTTCAAGCTTTCTTTTGTAGACCATTTCATAAAGATCGAATGCTTTTTTTACAGGGTCTAGCCCGGGCTTTACGCGTGTTTGATAAAGGTTAGCAGTGGCGTATGCATGAATATTTCGATATTTTTCAATATCGTACTTAGGTGACATATTCAATATATACCTCATTGACTCAGAAGTGCCTAACGATAGTTTAACAAGTTCTTCGCTTTCTTTGAGTGCGTCATTGTACTGACCATTGGCGGTCGAAACTGACGACTTTAAGCGCAGATGATATTTATAGTACTTCCCTTTGGGTAAGGTCTCGTAAACCGCCACAGCCTTTGAAAAAAAGCGGTTAAACCTCTTGTCTTCTTCCTCGTGGGCTAGAAATGAGATTACTTTATTTAGATAGATATAGTATAAATCAGGGTTTAAATCGTCAAGCAAGTGAAGGGGTAAAATTGAACTATTTTGAGAGAGGGAATAACCTTCATTTATTCCTAAATAGTTGTTGAAGCGAATAAGAATTGATAGAACTTCATCCGTGGTTAAAATTCCGTGGTCGATTTTATCGATGACTAGCACTTTAGTTTGCTCTAACTCTACCAAATTATTTCTGATGCCAACTCTCCCGATTTTCGCCAAAATGTTTAGGGCGGACCCTTTGGTCGAATTTTTTTCTATGTATTCAAAATACGCAGAGCTAACGGTGCTTTCCCCTGCTCTTTCCAGAAAAGTAGCGTAGAGGTAGACTATTTTCAAACTGTTTGTATCGCTCTTATCCTTTTTTTTAATAATTGAAAGTATGTGCTCGAAATTATTGGACAATGCAGTGAGGTTCCTTCTTTCGTGTGCACGGATCATTCTTCCCGTAAAAAGGAAGAGCGAGTCGCAGTCATTAACCTTTAAACAAGCGAACAGGGTCTCTTCGGAAGGAACATTTAATACTTCAGGGATGTAGGCCAATTCAAAAGAACAACAAGAAGCATAGGTGTAGGTGGCCAAGAGGTTTAGACAGAGCAGAATAAATAGCTTTTTCATACTCACAAGCTACAAAGATTATCAATGTCTTTAAAAAGCGGCTGATTGGTAAAGTATACGCTCCCGCGTAGATAAATGGGGTCTATTAAAGCTAAGCTATACTGCTGTCGGCTACTTGAGGTGAAAATGTGTTCGTGTGAGCGAATACGGTCTTCCCGCCGGTCATATGTACGGGAGGTCCCTTGTGGTCGCCCGTACTGGCAAGCGTTTTTACCTCGTGTTCTCAACGGTAGTATAGTAAAAAAAAGGCCACTCGTTCAGGATGAACGAGTGGCCTTAAAGTTAGTCAGAGAAGAAGTGTTTTACTCCTTGTCGTCGTCGTCGTCATTGTTGCTGAGCTGCTCACGCAGTTGCTCGAAGGCGGACAAATCACCCAGCGTAGAACGCTCGATGCTGGCGGAGGCCTTCTTAATCACCTTACGGGTGGTGTCGCGCTCCTCCTTCTCCTCTTTGTAAACCTGGTCTTTCGCTTCCTTGCGGATGTCGTTGACGTAGCGGCTGTGGCTTACGGTGAGGCGCTTGCTGTCGCGGTCGAACTCGATAACCTTTACGGTCAGCGTCTCGTCTACGTCGGCAATCGTGCCGTCTTCCTTACGCATGAGCTTGATCGGGGCGTACGCTTCGAGGCCGTAAGGCATCTGAACGATGGCGCCGCGGTCGTCTTTGCGGAGAACGGTAGCTTCGTGGTAGCTGCCTTCGGGGAAAACGTTCTCGAAGGTCTCCCAAGGGTTCTCTTCGAGTTGCTTGTGGCCGAGAGACATCTTGCGGTTGTCTTCGTCTATTTCAAGGACCATTACCTCAATGTCAGCACCCACTTTCGTGAATTCAGACGGATGGCCGAAGCGCTTGGTCCAGCTGAGGTCACTGATGTGAATCATACCACCGATGCCTTCGTTGAGTTCAACGAATACGCCGTAGGGTGTGAGGTTCTTTACCTTACCCGTGTGGACAGACTCTAGAGGGAATAAATCGAGAATCTTTGTCCAAGGATCGACGGCAAGCTGCTTAATGGAAAGCGACATCTTCCGGTCTTCGCGGTCGATGGTGACTACCTTAGCACTCTTGGTCTCACCAACGGTGAAGTACTCACGGGCGTTGATGGGCTGGTTAGACCAGCTTACTTCGCTTACGTGAACGAGGCCTTCAACGCCGGGCTGAATCTCGAGGAATGCGCCGTAGTCTTCGATGTTGACCACTTTGCCGTCCACGGTGCTGCCTTCGCCGATGGTTTCGTCGAGGACTTCCCATGGGTGCTTCTGGAGCTGCTTGAGACCGAGGCTAATACGCTTCTTGTTCTCGTCGAAGTCCAGTACGGCCACGTTGACCTTCTGGTTGAGTTCAAGCACGTCGCTTGGGTGGTTGATCCGACCCCAGCTGATGTCCGTGATGTAGAGGAGACCGTCTACGCCACCAAGGTCGAGGAACGCACCGAAATCGGTGATGTTCTTCACGATACCTTCGAGTACCTGACCGCGTTCGAGGGAAGCGATGATCGCTTCGCGCTGTTCCGCAAGGTCGCTCTCGATGAGGGCTTTGTGGGAAACGACGGCGTTCTTGATGGTTTCGTTGATCTTTACGACCTTGAATTCCATCGTCTTGCCAACGTATGCATCATAGTCAACGATCGGCTTAATGTCGATCTGCGAACCAGGAAGGAAGGTTTCCAAACCACCACAGTCGGCGATAAGACCACCTTTGGTCTTGCTGATTACTTTACCGTTGATTACGGTACCGTTTGCGTAAGAGTCGCGGATGCGATCCCATGCGCGGAGGAGCTTGGCCTTGCGGCGGCTCAGTACCAACTGACCTTTTTCGTCTTCCTGCTGCTCAACGTACACCTCCACGGTGTCGCCAACCTGAAGTTCTGCTTGGTCGCGGAATTCAGAAAGGGGAAGAAGACCGTCAGACTTGTAGTTGAGGTCAAGGATCACGTCACCGTCGATGATGCTGGAAACCTTGGCGCTCATGATCTCCGCTTCGGAGATGTTGGTCATGGACTCTTCGTACTGCTTCTCCATTGCGGTACGCTCCTCGGGAGTGTAGCGGCTGGCGGCGGAACGGGCTGTCATGTTCCAGTTGAAGTCGGCGTGGCCGTCTCCCGTGGAACCGCTCTGGTCGGCTTCGTCGATTTCGACTCCTTCTTCCTTTACCTCTTCAGTAAGGACGACGGCTACCTTGGTGGATTCCTTGCGGATCACCTTGGCGGTGGACTTGGTCTCCTCGTCAGTGCTGCCTTGTTCAGGAGCAGTGTCTTCAGCGACTTCTTTCACTTCTTCGACAGCCTTAGCTGCGACTTCGGTGGCGGGTACTTCTTGTGTTTCGGGGGTCTCCGGCGTCGCATCGGTCGCGGGAGCATTGTCGGTTCCTGCGTCTACCGCGGGATCCTTATCATCATCCATCATCATAGGGATGTGAAAATTTAAAAGGTTATATAGTTTGGATGCTTCGGGGGCATCCATTCCCCACTTTTTCCAGGAGCACTGGCTTAAGCCGCGCAAAGGTACGCAGGTTTCTATTCTTTACCAAGCTCCGATTAAAAGTTTCTCAGGATTCTGACTTAAGTTCGGAATCACATAATTACTTGCTGTTGCCGTAGGTGCAGTGGAAGGGTTAACTTAGTATTCTTAGGTACGGTAGAAATTGAGGCCAGGAGGACTACTTTCTTTAGTGCGGTGGCCTGCCCCTACGGTTTCGTTCAACGAGTATCGCAAAAAAAAACTGGTCCATACTTGCGACTGTATCCACAACTACCTGCTACTTAATAATGTTTTCATGTAGCTACATGAAAATATATTGACCATGAAACTCCGCTCCGTCGCCAACATCCTCCCCGCTCAGGCTATGAAAATGGGACCGGTAACGATTCATCAACCGCTGCCTACTCAAAAGGTAGAACAGATTGACCCATTCCTTCTCTTGCACCACTTCGGGCCATGGACGGTGGAACCAGGCTATGATCCTCTGGACCTGGGTCCGCACCCCCACCGTGGTTTCGAGCCCGTGACTTTTCTCTATAATGGTGGGCTCCGTCATCGGGATAGCCGTAACAACACCGGTATTCTAGAAGCGGGAGACGTGCAGTGGATGACTGCTGGCATGGGCATCATTCACAGCGAACGCGGTAATAAAGAATTTATCGAAAACGGCGGAACGCTCGAAGGCATCCAACTCTGGGTTAACCTGGCACCCGAAAATAAATTCGTCCAGCCACGCTATCAGGATATGAAGTCAGCTGATTTTCCCCGCCACGACTTCGGTAACGGTGCTTCACTGAAAGTGGTAGCGGGCGAATTCAAGGGACTGAAGGGGCTGGCTCAAACCTACAGCCCTGTTATCGCTTGGCAACTTGAACTTCCCGCCGGAGCTACGGTAGAACTGCCTGTACCTGAAGACCATAATTTTGCCGTCTACCTGCTTGACGGAAAGGTGTCGAACAACAACGGTTTCAGCTACGAAGGCCGTACCATGCTTAACTACCGTAATAACGGAGAGGGGATTTCCCTGACCGGCGAGGCGGAGATGACCCGCGCTCTTCTACTGGGTGGCTTACCCATCGGTGCATCCGTCGTCCAGCACGGCCCCTTCGTTATGAACAACCAGACGGAAGTCATGGAAGCGATGCGGGATTATCAGATGGGGAAGATGGGCTTTTACACAGAGTGAGTTGTTGAGTTGACGGGGTACTGAGTTGCTACTGCACCTACCGTTTGCTGCGCTACACTTATTCATCTAAGGCGAGCGATCAAAGCGCCGTGAGTGGTAACAGCGGTAGCAGCTCTGCGACGTACTAACCCAGCTACCGTCTTTCTATCTTTGCGCCAAATATGGACATACTCTTACTTCAAGGCGGCATCTTCACCGTCAGCATCGCAGCATTACTGTGGGCAAGCGACAAGTTTGTAGAGGCTGCCGAGAATATCGGTCTTTCTTTAGGGATCTCGCCGTTTATTATAGGTGTGACGATTGTGTCCTTCGGAACTTCACTGCCAGAACTTGCGACCAGCATCGTAGCAGTACTGGACGGTACACCGGAAATCGTGATTGGTAATGTCGTAGGATCTAATATAACCAATATCGCGTTGGTACTGGGTTTGACGGCCGTGGTGGTCAAGAACATAGACCTAGAGTATAATCTGTGGCACGTCGATATTTCTTTTCTTTGGGGTAGCGCTTTTCTGCTCTACTTTGCGGTGATGGACGGAAACCTGTCCATGTACGAAGCCTTTCTTTTTATTGGAGGCGTTGCGATTTTTCTGGCCTACAGTTTGAAGGGCCAGGACCGGCCAGATAAAAAAGACCGTCCCTCCGCTAGTTGGAAGGATTACATTTTTCTCATCGGTGGCGGAGCCATCGTTAGTATTTCCGCCAGTTTTGTTATCTCTGCCATCACTGAAATCAGCGTGACTCTTAACGTAGCACCTACAGTAATCGCGTTATCTGCCGTAGCTATCGGGACGAGCCTTCCGGAAGTCGCCGTCAGTCTGGCTGCTGCTCGAAAAGGTAAGGCCTCTATCGCCGTTGGTAATGTCTTAGGGTCTAACATTTTCAACACCTTCATTGTGATGGCAATACCTCGTTTCTTTGGAAAGCTATCCATCCCGGATGACATTATCACGATTTATCTGCCACTGATGATTGCTATGACTATTTTGCTAGGGGTGATGAGCAATAACCGTAAGATTACGCGTTGGGAGGGCCTAGTCCTCATCCTCTTTTACCTCTGGTACTTTGGCGTGATCGTTGAGAATAGTGGCGCTTAAGCAGCTCTTATTTAGATTGATTCTACTGGCCTTTATACCTCCCTATGACAGAACAAGGCCCCACTGTCTTCTACCTTTGCGTTCAGGCCCCAGGACCAATCTATGATACAGCATATTCACATTCTTACCCTTACGCATCGTCACGCCAAACTAAAGGCGATCGGAACTATTGTCGCCGCCTTCGAGGCGGAGGACAAATTGCGTGAACGACTAACATCGCTCAAAGAGGTGGGCACAGTAGACGAAATATTCTATCTGTCTACCTGTAACCGTATCAGCCTGCTGTTTACCACCGATAAGGAAGTAAACCAGGAATTCCGTGAGCAACTGCTCCCTGGAACGGATGTCCCTTCGGCTATGGCTGAAATGGAACACCTGAGCGGTATGAAGGCTGTTTATCACCTTTTCGAGGTAGCGGCATCCATTGATTCTTTGGTCGTTGGTGAACGGCAAATCCTCGGTCAGTTGCGCGAAGCGTACGAGCGCTGCCGGGAATGGGGGCTTATTGGTGATGACCTCCGCATCGTTTGCGATCGGATTGTACTGGCGGCAAAAGATGTTTACAGCAATACGAGAATTGGGGAGAAGTCCGTTTCCGTTGTTTCTCTTTCGATGCATCAGCTGCAAAAAAAACAGCCCAAGGAAGATGCTAGGATTATAATGATTGGAGCGGGGCAGACGAATCTTCTCGTTACCAAATTCTTGAAAAAAGCCGGACAACAACACCTCTCTGTATTTAATCGTACAGTAGAACGGGCCCGCAGCCTTTCCAATGCTTTTCCAGAAGGAGAAGGATATGCACTGACTGAACTCAGCAACTACGAGGAAGGCTTTGATGTCCTAATCGTCTGCACGGGGTCAGCTGAACCAACCGTCACTCCTGAGCTTTTTCACTGGTTGCTGGCAGGTGAAGATCCACGCGACAAGGTGGTGATTGACCTGGGCGTTCCTGCGGATGTAGCGGAGGCTACTGTTGCCAGTCATGAGTTCGAATACGTGGGCATTGAGCAATTGCGTGCCCTGGCCGAAGAAAATATGGGCTTCCGCCGCAAAGAAATAAAACGGGCCCACGCGGTACTGCATAAGCACATCGGGGAACTAGAAACCGCTTACCGCCAGCGCCTTCTGGAACGTGCAATGAGTCATTTGCCGGAGGAGATCAAGGGGGTCAAGCACACGGCGGTTAATAAAGTCTTCGCAAAAGAAATCGAGGACCTCGACCCCGCTACCCGTGATCTAATGCTGCGGATGATGAGCTACATGGAGAAGCGTTGTATCGGTATTCCGATGAAGGCTGCACGGGAGGCGATTCTGGGATAGTGATTTAGTTGCTAGTAAATAAAATGTAATGCCGCTGCATGTGGGGTTGCAAGTTTGTACGGGCTAGACTATGTCTTGTGGAGGCACAGCCGTACGCGCAAAGCGAGCACTCCCGTTATAACTTGTGGCAGCACTACATTCTACCCACTAACAGAGCCGGTACCGATGGCCAGGTAAAGCAGTAATCACTCCCTTCATTTCCAGCATTAGCAGCAAACTCGCAAGATGAGCTGGAGGCTGTTTTAGCGCCAGGTGAAGTTCGTTAATCTCGACACCGTCGCGGTCGCGCAAATGATCAACGAGAGCTTGCTCGGCAGGCTCAAGGTTCTCGAAGAGGCGTTGCTGACGGCCGGTGGCGTGGCCTTTCCATCCGAGTAGGTCGACAACATCGCTGGCAGATTCAATCAGGTGAGCACGCCCGGTTTTGATGAGGTTATTGCAGCCTTCGGTAAGCGGGTCACCGCCACGGCCGGGGCAGGCACCGACCTTATGACCTAATTCATATGCCATTCGTGCCGTGATCATGGAACCTCCCCTGGCGGTGGACTCCACAACGATGGTAAGGTCAGAAAGCATGGCGACAACACGGTTGCGGGCGGGGAAATGATCCTTTTCCGGCTTGGCCCAGAAAGGATAAGCCGTGAGTACGCCACCTCCGTTCTCCGCCATGCGGAGTGCAGTTTTTGCATGGGCCTGGGGGTAAATACGGTCAAACCCGCTGCCCATCACCGCTAGGGTAGGGAGGCCGGCCTGAAGGCAGCGGCGGTGGGCGTAAATATCCACTCCGTAAGCGAGACCACTTACGATCAACGGACTAAAATCAGTCAGCGGATCAAGGATGCGCTCTACCTGGCGGGCACCGTTGCTACTCATTTCCCGGGTTCCGACTACGGCAGCAGTCCGGGGGTTATTTAGATCGGCTTCACCGTAATAGTACAGAATAGGAGCCGCACCGGTGTGCCGTTGCATTCGGGAGGGGAAGTCTTCGTCGAGGCAGCAGAGTAGACGTATGTTGTGGCGCTCAGCGTGACTTATTATGGTGTCGGCTTCGCGTAATGCCTTGTCCGTATCTTTAAAGGACGCAGCGGTTTTTTCTGCAATGCCTTCTACCTCACAAAGCTCCTGCGTACGCGCCTGAAAAACCTCTTCTGCGCTGGTGAAATGATGGATAAGGTTACGAAAGAGCTTTGGCCCGATATTGGGCATGCGACTGAGGGCAAGCCGGGAGTGAATGTCCGGGTGCATAATAACAGGAATCAGAAATGGAGGAAAGTCGCGAGGGAGAGGAAGCTGAGATAAGCAAAAAAGAGGGCTGTTGACAAAGCGCGACGTTGCAAATATAACAATAAAAACACAAAATGTTTATTAGTTGGACTTGATTTTATAACGATGTGTTAAAATCTGCGGTGTAGGTGAGGGATATTTGTATATTTGCGATCTGTTTCAGTAGCCTCTATGTCTTAAAAATCACCAAAGTGCAAGGAAACCGTGTAGTAATGGTCAATCCGTATCTTCAAGTGAACATGACCCATCGTTATTTGATTTGTAAGATAATATTGTAATCTCCCCATGAATAAAACGTCCATCAAATTCTTGCTGCTGCTGCTGCTCATACTCATCGTGGTGCCTGGCTGTGTTCGTGATGCGGCGGTCTCCACCCTTGATACCGAGCTAGAACGTACGCTTATTCGCTTGAGTGATAACAATACCCTTAACGACTATATCCTCCCCGACGGTAGCAATCTTGCGGGTGTTCCCGCCGGCATCGGAAACCCACTAACGGAAGAAAAGGTTGCCCTTGGCAAAATGCTTTTCTACGAAACCGCACTCGGTCGAGATGCTGTTCATCCGGCTCAACTTCGTACTTTTTCCTGCGCTACTTGCCACGTTCCTGAGGCAGCGTTCACCCCCGGTGCCGCCCAGGGTATTGCCGATGGTGGTGTCGGATTTGGCACCTTCGGCTCTGGGAGAGTAATGGATAGCCACTACACAGAAGACGAGATCGACGCCCAGGGCGCTCGCGCCCTTTCCATGCTTGGCGTGGCTTACGTAACCAACTCCATGTGGGCCGGCCGCTTTGGCTCCCGTGGTATTAATGCCGAGGTGGAGGAAGTTTGGGGCGTTCATAATCCCGCTACCGAACTGAACGACCTGGGGCTCGATGGTCTGGAAACCCAAAATATTCAAAGTACTATTGACCACCGAATGAGTACCGATGCTTACTTGCTCGATACTCTTGGTTACCGCCGCATGTTCAACCGCGCATTTCCCGAGTTTGAAGGTGAGGCCCGCTACGGCCGCATAGCCATGAGCTTCGCCCTGTCCGCTTACATCCGAACCCTCCTTCCCAACGAAGCACCTTGGCAACAATGGCTGCGCGGTAACAAAGAAGCCCTTACGGAAAGCCAGAAGAACGGTGCCAAACTATTCTTCGGAAAGGCTGGCTGCTACCGCTGCCACAATGGCCCCGCACTAAACGGTAGCTCCTTCCACTCCGTCGGCGTTAATGACCTTGCTGACCTCCCCGGAGGCGCCCTGAAAACCAGCATCAATGATACCCGCAACTTGGGGCGCGGAGACTTTACCCGCTATGCTGGCGATATGTTCAAATTCAAGGTGCCACAGGTCTACAACACGAAGGATATGCCTTTCTACTTTCACGGTAGTAGCAAAACGGATTTACGCGAAGTGGTAGAGTATTTCAACGCCGGTATTCCGGAAAACGATCGTGTCCCCGCAGCCAACATCTCCGATTTCTTCCACCCACTTAATCTTACGGACACGGAAGTCAACGAGCTTACCGAATTTCTTGCCGAAGGCCTCTATGATGCCAACCTGAGCCGTTACGTACCCGAAAGTGTGCTCTCCGGAAACTGTTTCCCGAACAATGACCCGCAAAGCCAAGCGGACATGGGGTGTGAGTAACGCAACGAATTCGACTAAACAAGAACCGAAAAGCGTTCTTTCCTGTTAAGCCAGTAGGTGCCCAAAAACAATAGAAACAAGCCCGTAGACCCAGAGCTGGTCGCCAAAGGCACCGCCTGGTTCAAAGAGCAAGGTTGGAAACCCTTCCCCTTTCAGTACGAAACCTGGGAAGCCTATCTGTCCGGTCGTAACGGCCTCGTGAATGCGCCCACGGGTAGTGGCAAAACCTACTCACTCGTACTCCCGATTTTACTGGAATACCTACAGGAGCAGGCGCATTTGGGCGCGGACGCAGGTGCGAAAAAAGTTGATAAGAGCACAGCCCCAACCTCAGGCCTCCGCGCCATCTGGATAACACCAATCCGGGCCTTAGCCGGCGAAATCCGCCAGGCGGCGCAGCGCGCTGCCGATGACCTCGGCGTCCCCTGGACTGTCGGTATCCGTTCCGGAGACACCTCCACCTACGAACGAACCAAACAAAAGAAAAAACCACCCGAAATACTCATCACTACTCCCGAAAGCCTGCACCTTCTGCTGGCCAGTAAGGGCTACGAGAAGTTCTTCGGTAACCTCCGCGTTTTAGTGGCGGACGAGTGGCATGAACTGGTTGGCACTAAACGCGGTGTCCTGCTCGAACTCGCCCTAAGCCGGCTACGCGCGCTCCGCGGACCAGAATTCCGGACTTGGGGCATCTCCGCCACGATCGGTAATATGGAGGAGGCAGAAGCGGTTTTATTGGGGGCATCTGGTAGCGTTGGTCCTGCTACCGACGCTATGGTAAATCCTAATGGTGATGACATTACTTCTACCATGATCCGCGCCAACACCACCAAAGAAACCGAGATCATAACCGTAATGCCCGACGAGATTGAGCGTTTCCCCTGGGCTGGGCACCTCGGTATAAAACTACTGGACAAGGTCGTCCCCATCATCAACTCCTCCGGCTCGACTCTCGTGTTCACCAATACCCGGGCCCAGTGCGAAATCTGGTACCAACGCCTACTGGAAGCGGATCCTGACCTAGCCGGCCAAATCGCCATGCACCACGGTAGCCTCGATCGGAAACTGCGCGACTGGGTCGAAAACGCCCTACACGAGGGCACACTCAAAGCCGTAGTCTGCACCGCCAGCCTCGACCTGGGCGTAGATTTCCGCCCGGTGGAAACCATCGTCCAGATCGGTAGCCCCAAAAGCGTCGCCCGTTTCCTGCAGCGGGCCGGTCGATCGGGGCACCGGCCGGGAGCTAAGTCGGTCATTCATTTCGTGCCGACCCACAGCCTGGAACTGGCAGAAGCTTCCGCCCTGCGGCAATGTATTGAAGCAGGCCGGATCGAATCTCGGATGCCTTTCATTCGCAGCTTCGACGTATTGATCCAGTACCTCGTAACGCTCTCGGTCAGCAGTGGTTTTCGGCCGAAGGAAATCCTAGCCGAAATACGCCAGACCTACTGCTATGCCTCCATCTCCGACGACGAATTCTCCTGGTGCCTCGATTTCATCACTACCGGCGGTAATAGCCTGGGCGCTTACGATGAATACCATAAAGTGATCATCGAAGACGGCGTCTATAAAATCGCCAGCAAACGGGCAGCCATGATGGCGCGGATGAGCGTCGGCGCTATTGTAAGCGGGCAGGTAATGATGCTGAAGTATCTGCGCGGGGGTAACATTGGCACTATCGACGAATACTTCGTCTCCAGCCTGAAAATTGGGGATACCTTCTTCTTCGCCGGCCGCTCGCTAAAACTGGTAAAAGTAAAAGGACTGGAAGCGCTTGTGAGAAAGAGTACAGCTAAGAAAGGAAAGATTCCCAGTTGGCATGGAGGAACGCTGCCGATGAGCACCCAAATGTCGACCGGTCTCCGCCAGGCGCTGGATGACCTCAAGCACGAAAATTACCACGATCCCGAACTTAAAAAACTCGCTCCCCTGCGCGACCTCCAGATTCGCCGATCCGCCATCCCCGGTAACAACGAGCTTTTGATCGAGTACTTTCACGACCGTGAGGGCTACCACCTGCTGATGTACCCTGCGGATGGGCGCGGACTGCACGAAGGCCTGGCAAGCCTGATCGCCTACCGCATTAGCCAGTTCGCACCGCTATCCCTCACCATCGCCAGCAACGACTACGGTTTCGAGTTGCTGAGTGATCAGCCCATTCCCATCGAAGAAGCACTAGGTTCCGGCCTGTTTGATCTCTCGGGTCTTTCCGCAGACCTGGAAGCCAGCCTTAATGCCAGCGAAATGGCAAGCCGTCGGTTTCGGGACATCGCCGCCATCGCGGGGCTAATCTTCAAAGGTTACCCCGGCAAGCAGAAAAAGGAAAAACACCTGCAATCTAGTAGCAAGCTCTTCTTCGATGTTTTCAGCCAGTACGAGCCCGATAATTTACTTCTGACCCAAGCATACGACGAAGTAATGACCTTTCAACTCCAGGAAGAACGGCTTCGCAACGCTCTGGACAGAATTAACGGACAAACCATCTTGTTCCAGCAACCAATTAAAGCGACGCCGTTTAGCTTCTCTCTAATCGTAAGCCGCCTCCGCGAAAAAATGAGCTCGGAAAAACTGGAGGACCGGATTAAGCGGATGCGTCTCTCATTAGTCAAATAGTCACTGCGGTGTGAAGATACTCGCCTCTAAGTCACTGAGTTGCTGCCGTAAGTGTCGCTCGTTGCGCCACGCTTGCTTACCTTCGGACACTAGGTCTCGTTTGTCGTGTGCGGTAGCGCGTCATGCCTGAGAAGTGCGGTAGCCACTCAGTGACGCGCTAATTCAGCGACTCACTGTTCCGGTTAATACGGGGCAGGCTAAGCAAAGCAATCAACCCAATCAAAACATTACACCCAACGTTGATGGTAAAGAAGCCGATGTTCGCCCAGCTGAAAGCATCCAGCGAAGAGATGCCGTAGAGTTGAAGCCCCTCACCGGTAAGGAAGTGATAAGTCCCCATACCACCCGGGCTCGGGATCACAATTCCCCAGCCTCCGGCGACGAAGGTGACGAGCGCCGCCTCAAAGCTAAGTGCAGCGGTAGGCGAAAAGGCCAGGATCACGAAATAGGTCATCAGGATGTACATAATCCAGATGTTGATGCTATGGAGGGAAAATAGGGCGGGGCTCTTTACCTTCAGGGCGGTCTGCATTCCTTCGCCGAAGCCTTTAATAACGCCGATGACTTTCTGCCCGATGGCGCTGCTCATGATCCGCGCGCGCTGCCACCAGGCGAGGGCGATCACCAGTACAACGGCAATTATTCCGGAGACGACGAGGGCTTGCAGCGCCTCCACTTTATCACCCAGATCGACCAATTCTACGGCGCGGTTCCAGAGTTTTTCGCGGCCGAGGAGTAGGGCCAGACCGGTGATGAGTAGCAGCATGACCACATCGATCGTACGCCCAACGACGATGGTACCCATGACGCGTTCGAGGCTTATTTTTTCGTAGCGGGCCATCGTGGCGGCACGCACGACCTCTCCGATGCGCGGGAAGCCGAGGTTAGCGAAGTAGCCAAGGTTGATGGTTAGAAAGGCATTGATGAGGCGTGGTTTATTACCAAAGGTGCGCAGCATCATGTTCCAGCGCAGGCCCCGGCTAAGATTACTCACTGAAAAAGCAACCAGCGTCATTATTAGCCATAATGGATTGGCACTTTTGAAATCGGCGACCAGTTTACCCAGCAGGCTGCACTGGTCAGCGGGGGTGCCGTCCAGTTTACACTGCTCCAGGTACGCCGTTTGTTGGCTGCGGTACATCAAAAACAGAATGCCGAAGCCCACTCCGATGAAGAGTAGGAATTTTAGTGCGTTGGCCAGGTTCTTGTTCATGCGGCAAAGGTATGTTGGTTCGTTGGTTTGGGTGCTTTTTTTTGGGCGCGGCCGCAGGTGCAATAAAAGTTTTTAGGACGACTCTCACCCCGGTCGAGGCCTTCCAGGCCGAGTACAACCGTTGCGAAGTAATAAAAGACGTGGTACTTAGTCGCTTCGCGATCTGGGAACTCTGCCTGGAACGGAGCGGTATTCGTTTGCACAGACATGGCTGTCTGAGGTGGAAAGTCTTGACTGGCCTCACAACCGTTCTTTGCATCCTGCGGCCGCGCCTCAAAAAGAGAATGGCTACCGTACATACAAGGTACGGTAGCCATCTAATCATTCTTTAATTTACCTATTCCCTCACTCGCGATATTCTGCAAATTCAGTCTCCGTAGGCCGGCCCATTCACATTCTTAGCAGTATGAAGCTAGTGATCAACAGCAGGCTGAAGTTACCCGTAACCAGCGCGAAGGCAATAACGTTGAGGGGCTAAAAGTCGTTGGGATTATTCGATTCCGTGCATCATTTTCTTCATCCATCCGGAGATAGAGATAAAGACCAATCCGGCGGTTATCGGCACGGCCGCGAAAATGAGGAAGAAGCCACTGAGACCAATTTCCTCGGCAATGGGCTCGATGTAAGAACCCGTCAGGCCCGCCGCGAAGTTGGCGATGAAGTTGGCCACAAAGAATACTCCGAACATGAGGCCGATCAGGCGAACGGGCGCTAGCTTGGAAACGTAACTCAGGCCCACCGGTGAGATGCACAGCTCACCAAGGGTGTGAAACAGGTATGCGGCAATGAGCCAGAACATGCTTACACTGGCGGTTTTGGCACCGTCGGGAATACTCATGGCACCCAGCGCGAGGACAGCGAAACCAAGCCCGAGAAGGATAAGACCCACGGCGAACTTGACCGGGCCAGCCTTGAGCCAGGATATTTTCTTTTCCCAAAGCTTAGCGAAAGCAGGAGCAAAACATATAATGAAGAGGCTGTTGAAAATCTGGAACCAACCAGCAGGTACTTCCGGCTCGGTAGTAGTGAACTGTTCGTAAAGCATGTTTCCGATCAGGATCCAAACGATTACAAAAGCCAAGCCCAGTACGAGGTTGGCGACGGCGTAATTTTTGAACGTGATGGAGAATAGTTTCAGCAAAACGTACGTAAGTACCATCACGGGAACGACCGTAAGGATAGTATTGGCAATGCGGAAGGTTCCGGCACTGTCACCATCCAGCGTCCGATCGGTATAATCGAGGGCGAAAATGGTCATAGAACCACCGGCCTGCTCGAAGGCCCACCAGAAGAATATGATGAAAAAACTGAAGACGATAATGGACCAAACCCGGTCCCGCTCAATCTTAAGCAGTGATTTATCCGAAACAATCCAGCCAACGAAGGCTACCACCGAACCAATGATAATCGGTGGCATGAACTGGCGGCTGAAGGTCTGCAGCGCGTTTACCTGAGGGTCCATGAAGGAAATAATGAGACCATAAACCACGGCGGCAATCACCGTGCCGATGATGGCCCAACGAATGGCGCGAGGTCCTTCCTGACCGTCTCCCTGAGAAATTTTGGGTAGGTCGAGCTCTTCAGCTTCCGCTAGACCTCCTTCCTGGCTACCAGAACCGGTACTGGCGTCGTATGCCGCAAGCTCGCTAGGAGCAAGACCAATACGGCCGAAGATGCCCTGCGCAAAATAGAACTGGATAAGACCAATCAACATGAAGATGCCCGCAAGACCGAAGCCCCAGCTGTAGCCCCAGTCAGCACTCTCGCCGTAGTAGCTACACAGCATGATACCAAGGAAGGCTCCAGCGTTGATGCCCATGTAGAAGATGGTGTAAGCACCGTCCTTTAGCTCAGGCTCCTTGTCGTAAAGTTGGCCGACAATGGAAGAAATGTTCGGCTTGAAGAGTCCGTTACCAATGATCAGCAAGGCAAGACCGAGGTAAAAGGACCAGTCGACCTCCATCGCCATGGCCGCATGGCCTAGGGTCATGATGAGCGCACCCGCCAGGACTGCCTTCCGGTAACCGAGAAACTTGTCGGCCAGAATACCGCCAATCATGGGGGTAAAGTAGACAAGACCAGTGTAGATTCCGTAGAGGGCAAGGGCATCAGCACGGTCCCAAGGGCTGTCGCCAAAAGCGACTTTCACCAGGAAGACCACGAGCAAAACCCGCATACCGTAATAACTGAAGCGTTCCCACATCTCCGTGAAGAAGAGAACGAAAAGTGCGGGCTTTTGCCCGAAAATATTGCCCTTCAAGTCTGGAAGGGAAGAAGAAGTTGTGTCCATAATCCGTTTTTAGTCGCGCTAAAGAAACGAATTTTAGACGAAGCAACCGCTTTTCTACAACGGGTAAGCCGTTATTTATTTGTTAGCGCTTGCTAATTGTCTGCGTTCGAACACTTTCCGGAGGCTAGCACCAAACCAACCCCCCAGGCCAGCGGTAAGGCCGCCCCAGATGGCTGTAGCTACCACCAGGCCCCAGCCGTTGCCCACGCCAAAGGTAACCGCAAGCCGGTCCGTCAGACGTCCTTCGGAGTCGAGGTGGAGGAAGCCGGTGTAGATGCCCAGCACCAGTATTCCCGCTATGAAAGCCAACCAGAAGCCATTGCGTCGCCAGACTGGGAAGAGTAGGGCGAGGGCTGCCGCAGTTACGGCGGGTGCCCACCAAGCTGCGCCGGTATAGAGACAAAGGATGGAGGCGAGGATTACGGTTAGGAGGTAGAAGAATCTGTACATAAGTCTTTTGGTGGTTTTTACCTGGTCGAAGCTCACTCCGTGAGCGAGCTTCTGATGCGCTCTCCGAGCACGAGCTTTAACGCTAATCCAGCTGTTACCGCCGAATAAGCCGACGCGTACCAGTCCGCCCGTCTCTCGTAATAACACGCACAAGGTAAACACCCGCAGGAAGCCCACCAAGGTTTAGTTCAGTAGCATTGCCTGAAGTATTGGCAGTAGAGCTAACCTTTCTTCCGGTAAGGTCAAACAACTGAACCTCCCGCGGCCGCAGTCCGTCGGACCAGCGAACGGTGGTAAAGTCAGCAGCCGGATTGGGGAAGATTAACCAATCCGCAGCCTCCAACCGCTCGTTCGGTGTATCCGTGCAAACATTGTCGAAGACGAAGGCCTGGAATGTCCCCGCAACATTGTCGCAAATACTAGCGATCTCGATATCGTTACTGCCGCAAAGGTTAGCGCCATCGACGCTCGCGCGGGTAGTATCGGTGTTCACTTCAGCCCAGTCGTCCATACTGCCGGTTGGGCGGTAACGGATGCGGTAGCTGCCGCCGGGAGCCGCACTGGCAGGCCAGGTAAATACCGTGCGGTCCGCTTCTGAAGCATAGCTCGCCGTCAGGGCGCGGGGTGGGGGGCAGCCCTCCGCATCAGCGATGCTGATGCAGTAGTCTTCCACCTCGCCGAAGCCAGTGATGGCTGGGCAAGCACCGCCGCGTACGCCTCGGAACTGCATCATTACGCGCATTCGGGTCAGCAGCAGGTCGGCGTCTTCGGGGATGGTAATTAGGCCGACTACGGGTTCACCGGTAACTGACTCTATCTCAAGGGCGATCTCGGAGGAGCTGAAGCGACCGTTCTGGTCCCAGTCCACATAAATACGAAATTCTTCTTCTTCAGTATCGTCAGCTGCCGAAGCAGGTGTGAGGGTGACGGGGTAGACCCCACCGCGCACGAAGGCCCGCTCCGTCAGCTTACCAAAGCTGGTATACCCTTCCGGTTCCGGACCGCTTTCGTTAGTCACGATGTCTCCGATGTTGACGGCACTGATCCATTCCGTTCCGTTGTCAAAATTTTCGGGAACGCAGTAATTTGTCTCTTCGCAGGAGCCACAACCGAAACTCAGAATGGTTACCCGCTGCTCAAAGTCGGTCTGGAAAGTATCACAGTCGGTCTGGAACTCAAGCTCGTACTCGGTGCAGGGGTCGATATTTCCGGCTATAGCGATGGTGCCGTTGTTGGACGTTCGGGTGAGCCAGTTTTCTTCGCCGAGCTTACGGTAGCGGAGGCGGTAGAAACGACCGGCCAGTAGTTCGGTGTAATTGGCGACGAAGATTTGTCCCGGCCCGGCCTCGATGGTCAGGTCTTCGGGGATGACGCAGCAGCCGTCGGTAGCTACGGCCAGGGTTTCGGTTTCTATGCCTGAAGGTCCGCAGTTACCGACTAGCTGGAAGTCATAGCTCGTACAGGCGGTGAGGTTTGTGAGTTCGACGGGAGAGGTTGGGGCAGAGATGGTCGTCCATTCTTCAATTCCAGTGGGCCGGTAACGCAGGTCGACGGCATCTAGGGAGGCGACGGCCCGCCAACTGGCGGTGAGTTGATTGGCCGAGCCGGGAGGCGGGGCGACGGTAAAACTGGTTGGTGCTAGGCAGGCGTCGCAGGCGGTCATCAGGTCGGTCATCGCCGCACCGACGTCGAGGCGGCCACCGGTAACGGTGATGTTGTTCAGGCTTTCGTTGGGGGCAACGTTATTTAAGAGCGCGGCGGCAACCCGACGGGCGGCAGCGGCAGGGTCGGATACCAGCAGCTCACCGAAGTTGGCACAGGGGGCAGAGTAGAGCAGCGCGATGGCTCCGGCCACGGACGGCGCTGCGGCGGAGGTGCCGCCGAAATAGCCGTAGTTGTTCCCAATTTCGGTCGTAAAGGTTTCTGCTCCGAAGGCACCTAAATCGATGGTCGTGAGGCCGAAACCTGCGTTGCGGACTTTTTCGTTGCTGGTGTTGAGGTTGGTGACGGCGATGAGATAGTCCGACGGGCAGGCGGTGGGCAGGTCGCCGTCTACGTCTACGTCTACATCGTTATTGGCCGTTGCGCCGGCGCTGAGGATGCCCGCTTCGCCGAGGCGATCGTAGAGGTCACACCAGATCGGCGCATCGTCCGGGTCCCCGAAGTCGCGGCCCCAGCTGGCGTTGGTAGCTACGACGTACGCACCTTCCGTACCGTTGGTCTCATCGTAACGCTGGCGGCTTTCAAGAACGTAGCTGTAGGCTTCGATGACTTCGCTCTCGAAACTGATGAAGTTGTTCTTTACGATCATCAGCTTCACGTTCCAGTTCATTCCTGCTACGCCGACTTCGTTGTTGCCTTTGGCACCGACTAGACCAGCGACTGAGGTGCCGTGACCGTCGAATTCTCCAGCTTCGATATTGCTGGTGTCTTCGGCTGTATTCCAGCCGAGGTAGTCGTCGATGTAGCCATTGTTGTCGTCGTCAATCTGGTTGTTGGGGATTTCGTCGCGGTTGATCCAGAGGTTGGGGGCGAGGTCTTCGTGATCGGTATCGATGCCATCGTCGAGGATAGCGACAACGATGGTGTCGCCGTTGATGGTGACGCCGCCGGTGGTGACATCCCAGGCGGGTTCCACGTTATGGTCTGCTCCGACGACGCCGTTAAGCTGGCCTATATTGACGTTGTGCCACTGCTCGTCGTAACGCTGGTCGTTGGGTGTTGCCCGGCGTTTGATGAAGTGGTTGCGCTGAAGGTGGACAACGGCGGGGCTGGGCCAGTATTTCCGGCGGAGATCTGCTTCGGGGTGGAGGTTGAAATCGTAGGTCAGTAGCCAGGTGTTCAGGCTCCGGCCGAGAGGCCGGAATGCGGTTAGTTCGGGCACTGCCGTTAACCAGTTCTTTGCATCTACGTCCGCGCCCAACTGAACGATCAGCTCGCCCTGGCGGTGGTCAAGCTGCTGAGCGGATGAAGTAAAGGAGAAAAGGAAAAGGACTAAAAAGAGTAGAATAGGGCGCATGGGGTCGTATTGATTGCGAAAAGTACGACGATTACGCCGTGGATAGCAGGTGTAGTGCGTTGGGCTTTGTGTTTATGACGACTTAACGGTGGATCGCTGTCTGCGGCAAGATATTTGAACTGCGAATTTGCCAACGTGCATTCGTGTAGATCTGCGATTCTACTTAGCCACCCGCCGCCAAGCAAGTCGGATAACGATAAGAAGCGCTGCGAAAACACCCAGTAACCACTGCATTGGTAGCCGCGTAAAGGTGTAAATACGAACCCGGTCTATGAACCACATAATGACGAGCGTCGCCGAGATCATAATGACCAGCCCGGAGAGCCGGCTGAAGCCCGGAAGGGACTCGATTCGCACCTGCCGCTTCACGATGAAGAAGGTCAGTAGCATACTGGCGACCGGTAAAACTTGCAGCATGATGTTGGTGTCCAGAACACTACCCCGCTCGAAAAGCCATTGGTAGACCGTGTAAGCAACGGAAAGGATCGCCGGTACGGCAACTAGATACACCAGGGTGGAGTAGAGGTAGTTCCACGGCGGTAGGTGCCCTTCCTCGCGCTCCATCCATCCGGCCAGCAGGGCAGCAAAGGGAATGAGGCCGAAATAAAATAGGACGTTGGTGGGGTGATCCAGCGCGTACTGGAAGAAATCGTTGATGGTCATTGGGCGAAGATAGAAGTTAGAAGCTAGAAATTAGGGAACTAGAAGCTAGGAGCTAGAGTACACGATAGGGGCTTACTACTAGTTTCTAATTTCTAACTTCTAAGCTTCTAGCGCTTAATTTCTAGCTCCCAGCTTCTAGTTTCTATAAACCCATGACGTTTGCTAAAAAAAACTGCCTCACCTTTGCGGACTGTTTAATCCGCCAGACCAGTAATTTATGTCTAAGACAACGTCCGTTCTTTACGAATTTATTTGGTGGGCCTTCACCCTCGTCCTCGCAGGCTTGGTGTTGCTGCCGATCTATAGCCAGCTATCAGGTTTTCCCTATTTCGTTTCAAACTTCATTTTCGTAGTAGTAGCCATCACACTGACCCGCTACTTGTTTTTTCTGGACATTTCCTGGCTACGCGATCACCTGGTGGTGCAAGCTACCTTTAGCATTTTGCTCCTCCCACTGGTTTTTTGGATGGTGCAAAGCTTGAACGGATTTATTACTTTCTTTGACGAGCAGGGGCCGGATGTGCTCGTCAAACACCTTGATAAAGATCTTGGCGAAATCCTGAATAGTTATCTGAAAACTGAATACCGATTCTTCGGCATATGGGCCGTTATCGCGTCTTTAATCATGCCGCTTCGCTTGCTGTACAACGTTTGGAAACGGTATGGGGCGGGGGTGCGGAAGCTTTAGACCGTTCGTCTCCGGCTACCTTTACGGTCCTTTTGGGCGCGGACGCAGGTGCAGTGAGATGTTAAAGGAGAAATGCTGCGCTTCCAACAAGCGGTAGCCCTAAAAGACTAACGAACTAAAAGACCAAACACCCGCCACGCCTCCAACAAGCGGTAGCCCTAACGAACCAAGAGACTAACGAACTAACATACTAATCCCCGTGCACTTCGACATAATAACCCTACTACCCGAGCTACTAGCCTCCCCCCTCAGCCACAGCATCATGCAGCGGGCAAAGGATAAGGGATTACTCACCGTCGCTCTCCACGACCTACGCGAATACGGCATGGGTAAACACCGTCAGGTAGACGACTACCAGTTCGGCGGCGGAGCCGGCATGGTGATGCGCTGCGAACCCCTGGCGGAGCTCATTGATAAACTCAAAGCCGAACGGGCGTACGACGAGATCATCTTTCTTACCCCGGACGGCGAACAGTACGCTCAACGCCGGGCCAACCGCCTTAGCCTTGGTAAGAACTTGCTGCTCATTTGTGGCCACTATAAAGGTATCGATCAGCGCATTCGGGACGAGTACGTCACGCTGGAAATCAGCATCGGTGATTACGTGCTTTCGGGAGGAGAGCTAGCCGCAGCCATCTTGGTGGATTCCATCGGCCGCATTCTGCCCGGTGTACTAAACGACGAAACCTCCGCTTTAACGGACAGCTTTCAGGACGACCTCCTAGCCCCGCCCGTCTACACCCGCCCGGCGGAGTGGCGCGGACGCGAAGTTCCCGCCATTCTTCTGAGTGGCCACACCGCCCACATCGAGAAATGGCGGGAGGAACAGGCCCTGCAACGAACTAAAGATCGCCGGCCGGATATTCTTGAATAAACCCACCTTTGCGCTAAACTTAAGATTCTAGTGAAATCTGGGGGTGGAGGGGCTTTTGCCAACGAACCAAAATATAAACGAACGAACCAACATGAACCACACCTACATAGCAATAATGGCCGGCGGCGTCGGCTCTCGCTTCTGGCCCGCCAGCCGCGAAGCCCACCCCAAACAGTTTCTCGATATTATGGGTGACGGCCGTAGTCTCCTGCGCATGACCTTTGAGCGCTTCCTCAAGGTCACCACGGCGGATAAAATATTCATTGTTACCAACGGAAAGTACCAGGCCCAGGTACTGGAGCACCTGCCCGAATTGAGCGAGAGTCAGGTGCTCTGCGAACCGAGTAGAAACAATACGGGCCCCTGCGTAGCCTACACTGCCTTCAAGCTTCGTGCGCTTGATCCCGATGCCAACATCGTCATCGCCCCGAGCGACGCCCTGATCGTAAACGAAACGCTCTTCGCCGACAACATCAATAAAGCCCTGGCCTATACGGCGGATAACGACGCCCTGGTAACTCTCGGCATCGCCCCTGATCAGCCGCACACCGGCTACGGCTACATCCAGTTCCTGGGCGAAAGCGGTAAAGACGGTGTCTACTCCGTAAAGCGCTTTACCGAGAAACCGGACTTTGAAACGGCCAAGTCCTTCCTTCGCGACGGAGACTACCTCTGGAATGCTGGTATTTTTGTCTGGCGTGCCGAAACGGTGCTCAAAGCCTACGAACAGTATGCACCGGAAATCTTTGCCTTGCTTTCTCAGGGGTTAGGCTGCTACAATACGGCTGACGAACAAGCCTTCATCGACGAGTTTTACCCGCAAACTCCCAGGATCTCGGTCGACTACGCGATCATGGAGAACGCGAAGAATATCTTCACCATCCCCGCCCAGTTCGGCTGGTCGGATCTCGGAGCTTGGGGTGCGCTGTATCAGGAAAGCCCGAAGGATGAGCACGGTAACGTAATCATGGCGGATAAGGTCATCACCGAAGATGTTCACAACTCTTACATCCGCGGCCCTGAAGGAAAACTTATCGTCGTTGGTGGTATAGACGATTTGCTCATTATTGACGAGGGCGATGTACTGCTAGTGTACCCTAAGAGCCGGGAACAGGAGATTAAAGCCTTGCGCGGCCGTGCGGACGATCAGTTCGGAGCAAAGTTTGTGTAAATAGCCTGGGTGGATTTGTGAACATCTGTAGACTCTGCAACATTTAAGATACAGTTGGGGCGAAAAATCGCGCTAAGTGACTTACTTTGCCCGCTCGCCCCGTTTTTTATTCAGCTCATCTACGAAGAACTACCCACATCATGCTTTCAGCCGTCATTGCTTGCTTCGTCATCGGATACGTCGTTATTGTATTCGAACACCCTTTACGTCTTGACAAAACGGTACCCGCACTTCTGATGGGCGCCCTTTGTTGGGCTTTACTCAGTCTTGGTTTCAATGCTGGTGCACTCGATGTCGTCGATTCCTATGGCCAGCTCTTTTCCATGGGCGGCCACGGTGTGGATCCTCTCTCTGAAGCGGCGCATCACGAAGCTGAGCATGGTTTTACCAGCAGCCTTCTGCACCATTTAGGTAAGACAGCCGAAATTCTGATCTTTCTCATTGGCGCCATGACGATCGTGGAAATTGTGGATTTACACCGCGGTTTCGATATCCTGAAGGGCTGGATCAGTACCCGCTCCAAAAAGAAATTACTCTGGATCGTGGGTGTTCTGGGCTTCATCCTCTCCGCCATTATTGATAACCTGACGGCCACCATCGTACTGGTAACCCTACTTCGCAAGCTGGTTCCCAACCGCGAAGAGCGCATCTGGTTCGTTGCCCTTATTGTAATCGCTGCCAACGCTGGTGGCGCCTGGTCTCCGATCGGCGACGTAACCACCACCATGCTCTGGATCGGTAAAAGAGTTACTACCGCAGGCCTGGTGGAATACCTTATTATCCCATCTATCATCTGTTTTGTCCTGCCATTCATTGTTGCTAGTTTCCTCAAGCCGTTTCAAGGGAACCTCCTACCGGAAGAGGTCAAAAGTGAAGACGGCGTTGAAGTGGGTACGGAGCGCTTGCTCTCTAGCAAAACCATGCTGTTCCTCGGTCTTGGTATGATTGTTTTCGTGCCTATTTTTAAGACCATCACCCACCTCCCTCCTTATATCGGTATGATGTTGAGCCTTGGCGTAGTATGGCTGGTATCCGAGTACATCCACCCCGAAGAAGACTTCAAGGAAGAGCGTAAGGACATATACTCCGCCCACAAGGCACTTAGCCGGATTGAGATGTCCTCGATACTCTTCTTCCTTGGCATCTTGATGGCCGTTGCTGCCCTGGAAACCGTTGCTGTTGGTGACGTAGGTGCGCTGCGGGCCGTTGCCGATCAGCTGCGAGCAGTCATCCCTAATCAGGATACTGTAATCATTGTACTTGGCTTCTTATCTGCCATTATTGACAACGTCCCATTGGTGGCTGCCTCCATGGGCATGTACGATATCGCAAACTTCCCGGAAGACAGTAAGCTCTGGCACTTCATCGCCTACTCCGCCGGTACGGGTGGTTCTATGCTCATCATCGGCTCCGCTGCGGGTGTTGCTGCTATGGGCATGGAGCGCATCGACTTCATCTGGTACTTTAAGAAGATCGCCTGGTTGGCCTTTATTGGTTTCGCCGCCGGTGCCGCAGCCTTTCTTTTTATCGAAGCCTACTTTAATCCCATCACCGGTTGAGAATACTAACATTAACGCTGCTTACGGTTCTATTTTTGTCCTGCAGTGAACGCGAAGACAAGCTACTCTTAGGTGAGTGGCAAGCTACTGAGGTACTTGAAAGTGGTGATAGCCTCAAGCTCGACCCCGCCCAGGTAGGCTTTCTCTTCCGGCCGGACAACCGTTATACTTTTCGGTCTACCCTTCGCTACGAAGAAGCGGGCACTTGGCGCTACTCCGAAGGCCTCCTAACGGCTCAAGATACTACGCGGGAAAACAGCCTCGAGCGGGTGGTCGCAGTTGAAAAACTTACCATAGACAGCCTTGAAATTCGAATGCTTTCGGATGGCGAAGAGCAGTGGCTGATTTTACTGAAGCAACAATAGGGCGCGGCCGCTGGTGCAAAGCACGTTTAAGGAACGCGAACAAAATAAAACCAGATTTCTGACCGTCTTGTTTTGCCCCTGCTGCCGCCAAAAATAATTTCCGTAGCGATGCTATGCAAAGGATTTTTGGCGACAGCAGGAACAAAAACGCCAGGTCAGAAAATCTGGTTTTATTCTATTCGCGTTCCTAAGACTTGCGGACCTTCTCTTTTGTCGCCTTCCGGAAAAGCTGCCTCGTAAGGCGCGCAGCGCAGAAACCTGCACCCGCGTTCAGAGAGCGTCGTAACCGTCTAAAGCCGAGGGCTGAATTATCCGCGCCAAAGCAGCGAGCTGTCCCCGTAGCTCAAAAACCGAAAGTCATTCTCCAGCGCGTAGTCATAAATCCGTCGCCAATCATCCCCAACAATGGCAGCGACGAGGAGAAGAAGGGTAGACCGGGGCTGGTGAAAATTGGTGATCAAACCATCCGCCAGCTTGAGCTTTGCAAAGGGCGTCAGTAAGAGTTGGGTGTATCCGGAAAGCTCCGTCAGGCGATTGGTGTGCATCAGGTCGATCAGACCGGTTACCGCTTTGAGAGGATTAACGCTGGTAAGAAGTGGGTCTTCAGCCACCCACTGTCCTACTTCCACTGCACCATCAACAACCACGGTTTTACCAACGGTAAAACTGGCGCCGAGGTAGAACAGGCTTTCCAGGCATCGCAGGCTAGTGGTGCCGACGCTGACAATAGGTTTACCAGCCTCCAGCTGATCCCGCAATCGCTCAACGAGGGACCGGCTAACGGTGAAGAACTCTCGGTGCATAGTGTGCCCACCCAAAGTATTCGCATCAACGGGTTTAAAGGTGCCGGCCCCTACGTGGAGGGTTACTTCCTCCCAGTCAATACCATTTTCTTGTAGGGCAGCCATTACCTCCGGGGTGAAGTGGAGGCCAGCGGTTGGCGCGGCGACGGAGCCTTCGGTCTTTGCAAAAACGGTCTGGTAGCGGGCGGAGTCTTCTGGTTCCGACGCCCGGCCGAGGTAGGGTGGTAGCGGGATGGTGCCGGCGGCGGCCAGGATCTCTCCGAAGGTTAGGGGGGTGCCTTCGGTCTCCCAGCTGAAGGTGAGGGCGAAGGTATTGTCCATCCGTTCTCCTCGCTCTGCCGTGAGGGTTGTCTTCTGGCCAGAGACTTCTAGCTTCAGTGCCAGCGGGCCACGTTTCCAGCGGCGGTTTCCACCAATTAAAACCTTCCATTGCACCCGCGTACGCGCCCCTAAATTCTGCGCGTAATCAACCGGAAGCAACGGATCGAGGCAGAACACCTCGATGGGCCGCTTGCCTTCCGTCAACGGAAAAAATAGCCGCGCATGAATCACCCGCGTCTGGTTACCGATCAAGAGCGTACCGGCTGGAAGCCGCTGCGGTAAATCACTGAAAACGCCGTGGGAGATCGCTCCGTCGCGGTACACCAGCTGCTTCGCCGACGACCGCTCTCCGGCCGGGTAGCGCGCAATGCGCTCGTCGGGTAAGTCGTAGTCAAAAATATCGATGGAAAGGTCGCGGGCGTTGGTGGCCATGAGGTGGGTTTAGCAGCCCGCAAAGATACAGTTAGTACGTCGCTGAGTTCGTTACCGCAAGTACCATTCGTCTTGCTACGCTTGCTCTCCACGGCGAACAAGCGTAGCACCGTAAGTGGTAACAGCGGAGCAGATTAGCAGCTTCGCGACTCATGAACTCACTCCGCCGGTCCAAAAAATAACAACGTTCATCGAAAACGATCCGTCCGACCGCCTCCAATGAGCGTTCTTTGCATCTAATTATAACCGTGAATTTATGTCTAACTTTCTGAAGATTCTTTTTGGCTCCTGTCTGGGAACACTACTCGCGCTCGGAGCGCTTATTTTTATCGGCATCTCCGCCGTTGCTGGAATTGCCAGCTCCGGCGACCAAAAGCCGGAAGTAGAAACCAACTCCATCCTGAAACTTGACCTGAGCCAGGTGCCGGAGCTTACCGGTAATGTTGCGATGGGCAGCTTTACTTCTTTCGAACTTAAAACCGACCAAGTTCTCGGTGTACACGACGTAATTCGAGCCATCGCAAAGGCTAAAGATGACGAAGACATCAAAGGCATCTACATGAACAGCATGATGCAGAGCGGCGGCCTCGCTAAGCTTACCGGTATTCGGGAAGCATTGGTCGACTTTAAAAGCGCTGGCAAATTTGTCCTTACTTATGCACCGATTCTCGACCAGACTGCTTACTACTTAGCAACTGCTGGCGACGAAATATTCCTCGGCCCACTCGGCGTAGTCGATTTTCGTGGCCTCGGAGCCGAAGTTATGTTCTACAAAAAGATGATGGATAAGGTCGGCGTTGGCGTTGATATCTTCTACGCAGGTAAGTACAAAAGTGCCACCGAACCCTTCCGCCGTACTAATATGAGCCCCGAGAGCAAGGAGCAGGTCCGGGAATTTATGACGGATATCTCCGACCTCATGCTGGCTAACATCGCCGAAGGCCGGAACATCAGTGTGGCCGATGTTCGCAGTAAGATGAATAGCCTTGAAGGCTGGAAAGGAGAGGAAGCCGTTTCTGGTGGCCTCATCGATGGCATCAAAACCCGCACCGAAGTCGATGCCCGCCTCCGCGAGCTGGTCGGCTTCGAAGCTGATGAGAAACTGAAGACCATTGAACTTGATAAGTACTTCTCCGCCCGTCTCAAGAAAATGAAAGGCCGCGGCAACAACGAAGTCGCTGTACTCATTGCCGAAGGCACCATCGTAGATGGTAAGTCTGAAAACGGCGGTATCGGCGACAAAAAATACGTCGCCGAACTCGAGCGTCTCACCAAAGACGACGACGTGAAAGCCGTAGTACTCCGCATTAACAGCGGTGGCGGCAGCGCCAGTTCTTCCGAGAATATCTGGTATGCAGCCGAGCAACTTAAGGCCGCGGGGAAACCCTTCGTGGTTAGTATGGGCGCCGTAGCCGCCAGCGGTGGTTACTACATTGCCGCTGGAGCGGACAGCATCTTCGCCGAACCGATGACGATCACCGGTTCCATCGGCGTATTCAGCATGTTCCCGCAGGATAAAGGCCTGATGGAAGATAAGCTCGGTCTCACCATCGATACCGTAAACATCGGTAAGCACGCCAACGGATTCTCTCCCTTCCGCCCGCTCGACGACGAAGAGAGGGCCGTGATGAAGATGCGTACCGAAGCCATATACGCCACTTTCCTACAGCGCGTCGCTGATGGTCGTAGCCTTCCGCTGGCAACCGTACAAGAAATCGCTCAAGGCCGTGTCTACGCCGGCGAACGTGCACTCGAACTAGGCCTGGTTGACCGCCTCGCCAGCCTCGATGAAGCCATCGCTGCCGCCACCTCACTAGCTAATATTGATGCCGACGACGTAAGCGTAGGCCACTATCCACGTATCAAGCCACCGCTGGAGCAACTTATCGAAGACTTCCTCGGTGAAGACGCCGCGAAGGGCTTCAGCACGGCCATTGCAAAAGACCAACTTGGCCCCGAGAACTACCGCTACTTCAAAATGATGAAGGAAGTTACTCAGAGCCAGGGCGCACAGGCGCGTATGCCGGTCATGGTTAGGTTCTAGACTGTTATGTACTGCGTCCTTTAGTCGGTTAGACTTCTAGTGGCCTTCCGGATCGAAGTCGATGCGGAGGGCTTCTTTTATTATTAATTTCTTATTTCGGCAACTTCCAATCCTGTAAGGCTACTACGGTAGCAGCCTTTGAGTGAAGCGCAGCGTAGTCCGGGGCTGCGTATGGTCCAAGCTTAATTGGTTGCGGCGTAAGGAACGTCAATTCAATAACTGTCGCTTTTCGGCCGTCTTATTTTGCCCCTACGCGCACAAAAAATAATTTCTGTAGCTAAGGCTATGCAAAGGATTTTTTGAGAACGTAGGAACAAAAGCGCCAGGCCGCAAATCAGACAGTTATTAAATCGACGTTCTTAAAGCGACGTCACTTGCGTGATGGCGTAGTTTTTTCCCCGTGATGAAACCCTGCCTCACTTAAGCGGTTTTCTACCAACAGACCAACAGACCAACAGACCAACAGACCAACAGACCCATGAAACAAGTATCCGAACTACTATCCCTGCTAGACCTCGAACGCATAGAGATGAACCTCTTTCGCGGAGAATCCCGCACGGTAGGCTCGCCTCGCGTATTTGGTGGACAGGTAATGGCCCAGGCACTTAGTGCTGCGATGCGTACGGTGCCGGAAGACCGCTTCGTCCACAGCTTCCACGGCTACTTCGTATTGCCGGGCGATCTGGAAATCCCGATCATCTTTGAAGTGGACCGTATTCGGGACGGCGGCTCGTTCACTACCCGCGCGGTCAAGGCTATTCAGAACGGTAAGGCCATCTTCCTTCTCACCGCTAGCTTCCAGCTTGATCAGGAGGGCTTTGACCACCAGGTGGAGATGCCGAAGGTGCTGGGTTACGAGGAGCTCGTGAGCTACGACGGGATGGCCAAGCAGTTCGGTGATCAACTGCCAAAGAATATTCATAAAGTCCTCAGTATTGAGCGGCCTATTGAGTTCCGTCCCGTTGAGTTTCTGAACCCTTTTGCCGCCGAGGTCTATGAGCCAGTTCGGAACGTCTGGCTAAAGACCAAGGGCGAGATGCCGGCGGACCGTCGCCAGAATAACCTTGTTCTAGCCTACGCTTCCGATTACAACCTACTCACCACCGCGCTTTTTCCCCACGGCAAAGCCATCGACCATCGTAACCTCCAGATTGCTAGCTTGGATCATGCCATGTGGTTCCACCGGCCTTTCCGCGCTGATGAGTGGTTGCTGTACAGCATCGATTCACCTTCGGCCAGCGGCGCACGCGGCTTTACGCGCGGGAATATTTTTGATTCGGAAGGTAAGTTGGTGGCTAGTGTTGTGCAGGAGGGGCTTATGCGTAAGGCGCGGTAGCAGGATTTGTTTTATTCCTTAGGATTCGTTTTTACCTGCACAGATACGCCTTTTCTCTTTAGTTCCCACGATGCTTTTTGGGGTACTTCCAGGTAGATGGTTTGGCGTTTATGTGGATTCACCAGGCTGGTAGCGGATGATCTTGAGCGGCGCTTCATCGCACGAATTGTTCTCTCAATACCGTAGGCGACGGCGTAATCCCGATCCGCATCCTTAGTAATCCGAATTTTAAAATTTCCTTTCATTTTAAAATTGGTTTTGCCGGAAAAACCACTGATCGTATCGCTTACGGTACCGTATGCTTCAAGACTCCAGTACTGATCGTCGGCCGTGGTGCCCTGATCGTCAGAGCTGAGATCATTTTTCGCAGCAGATAGGCCAAATACTGAGCTCGCGTACCTGCTGCGAAACTCAGGATAGGTTGTACGGTCCTCCTGACGGTCCATTTTTTGGAGGTCACTGACTTTGTGTTCTAGGTAGCTAAGTTTGTCCAGTCCGGGTAAATCAGTGAAAACGGCGGGAAGCAGCGGTGCCAGTACTTCTACATCGGCTACTGAAAGTGATGTGTTGGGTAATTCCCAAAGGCTGCGAAGATCCGTTGGGCTATACCCAGCATCTCGCAGCAGCTGGATGTAGCGATCATTCACAGAGAAGTTGAAATAGTTAAGCCACAGGTAGTCTTTTTCGTTAATCGCTTTACCAGTGAAGTTTATTTCCTTCAGTAAGGATCGTTTATTGGTCGTGATCGTCATGATAGATGGGTTATTGGCTTCGGCGTCGCCCCAACCTTTTTTGTTTAGTTCTTTCCGGTATGCCTCGTTGGGTACAAACTCGAAAGTGTCGGCCTTACCGTTTTTATATAAAAGTAGGCTACCTGCGGCTCTCGTGATGGTCTGAGGGAAGGGGGCTTTCTTGTGCGCCCGCGATTCTTCCGCGGATAGTTCCACAATAGCGGCGTAGGTCGGACCGTATTTTACGTCTGTGAAAGTGAGGAATAAGGATTTTTTAGTGAAATCATACGAGCCGGCGAAAAGAATCGGTGGTAATCCAGTGCGGCTTGGCGATTCTCCGTCTGCTTCTGGCACCGCGACACCATTTTTGGCGGTACGCTCTGTAGGTTTTTTGGGCGCGGCCGCAGGTGCAAAATCCGGTATGGGCAAAGCGGGATTCGTCGCCAGTACTGGTAAAGGAGGCTCCGTCACGGATAACGAGGTGATCTCTGCTAGCCGGGCCAGCGAAGCAACTGCCGTTAAGGTAGGTGCATATTCCCTGACCGGGAAAGAAGTAAGCTCCGGCACAACGGCGTCCATTGGCGTGGGCAGCAATAGGGTAAGTAAACTAAATAACAGGGTAATCACAACAATAATTTTCAGGAACCTTCCGCGCTGGTCCGATGGCGGCGGAGTTGGGTGAAGAAAAAGAAATTCAACCTCATCAAACGATAGCCCCGTAGGCAAATTACGGGTGGAAACCAGGAGCTCTTCCAATGTCTTATTGTGGCTCATAACAGAATGGTTTTAGCACTCATGACGAGTTGGCCGTAGTCCCGTGGCGAATCCGTTAGTAGTTCTCGCAAGCGCTTGCGGGCTCGGCTGAGCTTCATCTTCACGGACGCTTCCGAACTACCCTGCATTCCGGCGATTTCCCGGACGCTGAAACCGTTGATCTCGAAGAGGATCACGGCGTTGCATTGTTTTTCGGGGAGGCGATTGAGGGCGTGGTAGAGCGCTTCGGTATCCAGCAGAGCTTCCGCCGAGGCCCCTTTGGAGCGGAGCCGTTCCAAGCCCTGCTCTTCAAGATCCACTGCTTTGAACCTGCGTGCGCGCCCCAAAGAAATACTGCGGTTGCGCGCCGCCCGGATCATGTAATGAAGCAACTTACCTTCTCCGATGCCATCGAAGTGCTGGAAAGTGGAAAGCATCACATCCTGCACCAGGTCGCGCACGTCGCACTTACCGAAAGAAACGGTGGTGCAGTAACGCAAGAAGGCGTCGTGGCAATCGGCGTAAGCGGCGAGGAATATGGTCTGCTTTTCTGTGGGCACGGTTACGTAAAATAAGGTTGTACGCCGGGATAGTCGTACGAACTGCGAGAAGGTAACACGCCAGGACAAAAAAATTCCGGCCCGCACGAGGCGGGCCGGGAAAAGTTGCCTTTGAACCGTTTACCGTCAAGCAGAAATCGCAGTTTATTTTATTCGCGTGCCTTGGTGCTTATTGGCATTAAACATACCCCCGAGTTGACTGGAAGGCTAAGCTTATTAGGGGCCCACTTGCCTTCCTCGGCGGCGGTTCCCAACGGTCTAACTCACTCTCCCTTCTGGTCCAACAGCAAACTAGCCAGTTCCTGATTGGTAATAGTAATCGTTCCCGTTTGCTCATCAATCTCGATCTGCCCGGCGCGGAAGTGGTCTTTGGTGCAGGTCAGGCTCATGCCGCCGAAGCCGGCTTTGAGGTAGAACTGTTTGCGCAAGGAGCGCTTGTCCACCCGGAAGCCTTCGTCCAGCACGCCGTCGCCTTCGGCGAGCATATCTTGTAGTGGTTGCTCGTTGCCGTAGAAAAATTCGTCGAATTCCTTGGCGCGAATAGTCTGCTGCGGCTGCTTGGCGGCGTATTTTACCAAGGCTTTTTCGAAGTCACCTTCGTTCATCGCGAAGCCGCTGTCGCGATCTTTAGGGACGGGTAGTTCTTCCACCATTTCCAGAAAGCTGTGCGTCAGTTCGGCGCTCGTCTCCGGACGATCCAGGCCTACCCATTCGGTGAAGTACTGGCTGATGCTGCTTTGGGTACGGGCATGGCGTATCATTTGTACGTTGCGCCCGTTACCGGCCAGTAGGCGGACAGCCATCGCCATGTGGTCTACGTCGAGGTATTGTGTAAGCGAAAGCTTTATCGCTTCGCCGGATTCGTCGGTCACGAAGATCATGCCCGGGGTCTCGCGGATCAGGAAAATGCCGAGCATCCGCTGCTCCTCCATCGTGTAATCTGCATATAAGAGGTAACCACCCTTAGCGCCGATTACGCCGGTGAGGCTCTGTTGCAGCACCTTCATCGTGTTCTCGGAAAAAGTGATGAAATTACTCCGGTCCCGGCCTTCCATCAGCCAGCTTTCGTAATAGGCGGGAAAGAGGCTCTCGTCTGGTTCAGATAAAAAACCTTGTAAAAGATCGTTCTTTCGCTCAAATATCTGATCCAGCCGGCCAATCAGCTCAATGGCTTGCTCGGAAATGGGTAGTGGTTCTTTGCTCAGCACGAGTTCCGCCTCGGCGTTTTCGGGCTGCTTCTTTAGTTCGTGGACTATTAGGTTGTGAACGATTAGGTTATCCATGGGGGCGAAGATAGTCATGTAGTCAAGTAGTTTCTGCAGAACTATTTGACTACATATTTAAGTAGGCGCGCCCGCAGGTCATTACTTAAGAATAACAAGTTTCTCAAGTTCTCCATCCACAATAGTCCCTGAATCTCCCCGCAAACGAACCTGGTAGAGGTAAACACCCCGCGCCAACTGGTCGCCGTAGTCGTCCAATCCGTCCCATTCAATACAGTCATCTTGCCGGACGGTGCCGTCAGAAAAAGGGAAGGGGCGGGTCAGTGTTTTGATTAGTCGGCCGCTAACGGTGTAGATCTGCACAATGGCCTCCACTTCCTGCCCGACGAGCGTATGGTCAAACTGGAAACAAGTGCGGTCAGTGAAGGGGTTGGGATAGTTCAAAACCCGACTAATGGCGTCAGCCCCGTCGGCAGCAACGATGAATTCGGTCTTGCCCTGGGCGCTGTTGTTTGCAACGTCCCATGCACGGACGGTCACGGTGTGTAGCCCAGGCTCTAGGTCGAAGAGTGGATAGCGAACTTTGCCTTTACGGAAATCGTCAGCTTCAGCTTCGTAGTAATCGTTTAGTACGATGCTGTTGCGGGTGTCTGCATCGAGCACTGCTTCCAGGTCGTGGCCAATACTGTTGCCGGTTACGTTGATGCCGAGGTCATCGGCCAGGTTGACGAGTAAAACGGGATCGTCACCCGTCTCTCCGCCGGAGATGAAGTTTTCATCATCCATGAATACCTCCACCGTCGGCCCTTCATCATCATTGATCACATCCGTGCTGGTACCACCGATAATGAGTTTGTCGTAAAAGCCGGAAGCATCGGTAAACTGGCGGAGGTCTTCAGCGTAGTAGCTGACCTTTCCCGCTCCGAAGGAGTAATTGATGTCGCGAGGTACCACAAACTCAAAGTCGAATTTACCACTGGTTACGGTCGCCCGCCCACGGAAAACAATGCTCCGCTGTATCGATACTTCCAGCGGGCTTACGTTCGGCTGGTCTTGCTGTAACGTGGTAACGGTGCGCGCTTTGTCGTAAATAGTAGGGAATACCTGACCGTTGAAATCAGATAGTAGGTTGCCCGCCAGATCGGTCACTTCTCCGCTGATCTTCATTTTCTGAAGGGCGCGGACAGTATCCTGGCGCCCCTCGGTAACCGGTAGGTCGTCTACCATAGTTGTCCGTACGGAGTGCTTAGGGAAGGCAATCACCATCGAAGGGTCACCGAGCAGGGTGAACTTGCGGGCGTTCTCCGTATTTCCGGTCAGGTTGACGGAGGAACTTGGGGAGGTAACGTTATTTTTAGCGATGCGGATAATGTCGCCGAGTGTTCGCCAACTGCCGCCGGGGCGTTCGAGCATGGCTTTCACCGTCTCGTCGGTCAGGACGAAGTTGCGGGTCGCGAATACCGGCCGCGTTGTAGTGAGCAGCGCCGCTACGCCGCCATTGGGTGTGAGTAATGCTTCCTCTCCGGCGGAGACGAAAGCGGCATCGTCGTAGTTAGAAAACGTACAGGTGGCCGTGATGAAGACCGGCGGCTGGATCGGGTCGATGGAGTTCGGCGGCCGGTTCCAGTTGCGAATCTGTGGGATGGTTAGTACCCGCTCTTGCGCCCAGCCGCGCGGACCGCCGTGGCCCAGGTAGGTTACCGCGAGGGCTCCCCGGAAGACGGCCCGGTCCAGGCCTTCAGTGATGTCGGGATACCGGTCTCCGGCGGAGAGGCTCTGCTGGGGGAAGAGGTCGAAGTAGAGTTTGTCGAAGTTGAGGTCGGGCTTACGGGTGGCAACGGAGGTCGCTACGCGGTCTACGTCACGGGTATGCTGGTTGCCGTCTTCGTCGTCGCCGACGAAGACCATGCGGGTGCGCCAGTCACCGAGGGTATTTGGCTCGGTATCGTAGCGGATGAGCTTGCGGACTAGCTGGGTGGCTTCGTCCGCCGTCTTTACCGGCAGGCGACCGATCGCGACGTTCAGGTCCGGCTCCAGCGGCTGGCCGTTAGAAGCTGCCGCGAAGATGCCGAAGAAATCATCCGCCGGGAAACTGCCTACTTCCGTTAAACGACCGTCGTGCTCGAAGGCGGGGATAAAGTTGGTGCCCAGTTCCAGCACGTTGCGGTGGTCAAAACTACCGTCACCGAAAAGTAGGAGGTAACGAAGGTCGGGTGACCGTTCGAAGAGCATCAACCCGAAATTGCGGAGGGCAGAAGCATCGTCGCGCCCGCCACTGAATTCATTGTAAACTTGTTGAGTGGTTACCATAACGGTTTTCAGCCCGTTGTGCGTCCGGCGGTGTTCAGCCAGTAATTTTGCCTGCTGCATGAAATTGGGGTGAGCGATGATGATCATCTCTGCATCATTTTCTGCGTGGAGGTTCTGGTTAGGGACTATTCCTACGGCTTTTGGCGTCAGTAACGGAGCGCCACTTTTGAACGCTACGTACTCGAAAAGACGGCCGCCGGCCGTGGCACTGAAGGTGCCGTCGGAAACACTAGCCGCACGTACATCAGCCCCATCGATCCGCCAAACCGTGGCGTCGGAAGGAAGGTTGTTTTCGAATTGGAAACGGACGGTTGGCTGGCCCATACTACCTACGTCGCGAAAGCTGAACTGGCCAAGGTCGCCAAAGGTGAGCCGGCGTTGAGCACGGATCTGGAACCAGTCGAGGTAGCCTTCACTGGTGCCTGAGTTGGCCGGACGGGGGTAGACTAAGTTGATAGTTACCTCTTCGCCGGGGAGTTTTACTGCCGCGTCGAGCAGGGTAGGGATAGCCGCAGCGGACTGTTCTTGCTGACCGATGCGCACCCGGCTGGCCACGGCGCTGGTTAGTTGTTGGTCTCCGATTTCGATGAGAAAGCGGCTGGTGACGTCGGTTCGTAGTGCCATGCGGGCCCTGATGCGGGCATTCTGGTCGTCTACCAGGCCGGGAATTTGGAAAACGTTGCGGTACTCTACCTCGCGGGCTCCGGCCAGTAGGTCGCCGAACCAGCTTTGGCCTGACCCGTGGGAATTACCACCGAGCTGGTGCAGGATGTTGAATTTATCTTCTTCGAAGTGGTAAACGGCGTCGTAGCTGCTCACTTCGGTACCGCCGGAGGCGGCGGGGAGGTCACTTACTCTGCGGCCACGGCTACCGCCTACGCGCAGGAAGTAGCTGTTGGTGGTGGCGTAAATGTTCTTTTCGTAGTTGAAGAAGTCGCCGTTTGCTTCGTAGCGGATACGGTCCGGCCCCTGAGCGTGGAAGAGAATGAAGTCGTTACCGTCGAAGTTGCCATCGCCTTCACCCTGGAGGGTGATCGCCATTTCAGTGAGGTCGTCTGGGGCGTCTACGTTGATGGTTTCGGGCAGTTTTCCGGAGAATGGCTGGCCGAAGACGGCGATATCACGTGGGTCAACGCCGTCCAGGTTGATGCCGAGTTCGTCGGTGAGGAAGGCGCGGGTGAGTTTGTGCACACCAGTTTCAGCTACGGTGAAGCGGAACCAGTTGCCATCGCGGAGGACGGAATTGGTTGCGAAGACTGTACGCGGACGTGCGTTAGGCGCGGCCGCAGGTACAAGGCGTATGTCTAAAGAGAGCAGGCGCTGAACACCGGTAGGCGTGTTGATCATGGCCGGAGCGGAAACTTTTCCGAGGTAACCTTCAGGCTGTCGGCTCACGCTTACGCTGAAGCTAAATTCTTCCGGAAATTCTGCAGCACCACGGGGTACGCTTACGGGTTCAAAAGCGGAGTTGATGACTTCTACGGTGTAGGTCCGGCCCGGCTCCGCAGCGAATTTTTTTAAATAGACTGGTCGTTCATTAACTCTTCTTGCACCTGCGACTGCGCCACTAATCCCTGGAAAAGAATTTTGTGACCCCGGGCTTGATTCGGGACCCAAAGTGTAAATATACTGGACCTGGGTTTCCCCGTTCCATTCTACGATGGTTGGATCTTCCTCCCAGATTAATTGATCGGATATCCGTATCTGTGCGGGCAAAAGCAAAGAAAAAACGGAAAGGCAAAGGGTAAAAAGGAGCTTGTACATAGTGTAAGGAATGAGACAAATCTTTAGAACAAGTAAAGTTGGTAGGTAGGGCCGGACGCTTAAAGGTTTCTCTGCGCAAAGAAACGCTTCGAGGCTCTTAAAATGGGCAAAGAATCTCGAAGCGTTGCCGAATAAGCGAGCAGAGCGGGTGTACTCTGTCCACCTTTGAGCATCCGGCTCTCATACCTTACGTTAAGATACAGCGTTAGTTATGAAACGTTGTCTTGCCGAAATTAATTATTGGTACTTGTCCGCCGCGTGTCAGGATGAAGACGGCACCACGACTTTAACTTCAGCAGTTTGGCGGGATAGAATGGTTTTTGGTAGCTTTAGGCCGTTTGGTGCGGAAGAAAACTAGTATTCATTCTGACCGCCTCATATTTGCACTGTTGCTATAAGCGAAGGCATCCGGACCGATGGGTTCTAGACGTAAACCTGAGCGAAGCTATGGGTCATGTCGGAAACTTTTGGTCCGAATGCTCGTAGCGTGTAAACAATTTACCCCTATGAAAAAAGTAATACTTCTTACTCTACTGATGGCCTGTCTGTTACCATTAGCGGCACAGGATCCCGTATTTTCTCAGTTCTACGCCTCACCACTTAGGCTGAATCCTGCTTTTGCGGGCATCGGAACGGCCCCGAGGGTGGCGTTTAATTACCGTGCGCAGCATACGTCGTATCCGAGTGCGTATACAACTCTGGCGGCCAGCTACGACCAGCCAATCGAGAATACTCCCAGCGGCGTCGGTCTGCGGATGATGACTGATGAACAGCTGGAGGGTGCTTATAAGAACACGGAGGTGGCGATAGTGTACAGCTATGACGTGATGATTAACCGCGATGTACACGCCAGGTTAGGGCTTTCTGCGGGCATCCTTAACACATCGCTTGATTTTAGCTCTCTCACTTTCGGCGACGTGCTAGACCCTATCTCCGGAGCTGACGGAATTACAGCAGAACAATTTGCCGCGCTTTCCAAAACTTCGGCAGACTTTGGCGCAGGCATCCTGTTCTCCGCCTACAATGTGTACGGAGGCGTAAGCTTTGAACACATGAACCGGCCCGATGAGAGCTTGGTGGAACTTGGGCAAAATCTCTACTCCGGCCGCCCTATGCGGACTACTATTACCGGCGGAGCTCAGATCAACGTTAAGCGCTACAGTAACCGCCGCCGACCAGCTTACGTCACACCGAATTTCCTGTTTACTTCACAGGCTTCCTTCCGCCAGCTTAATATGGGCGCTTACTTCGGCTATGGACCCGTAGCCTTCGGCGGCTGGTACCGCCATGCTTTTGAGAATGCTGATAGTTTTATTGCTTCCGTCAGCTTCCGTCAGGACGTCTTGAAAATTGGTTTCAGCTACGACGCGGTGGTTTCTGATTTGCGCAACGTACCGGGAGGCCTGGGCTCTACCCTGGAGGTAAGTGTGATTATTGACTTTGGCAACAGCAAAGAGCTGCAACGCCGCAGAAAAGCCGATCGGTATAATGACTGCTACGGAATGTTTCGATGACCGTCCGGTAACTTTTTGGGCTACTGTCCTATCGCCTGATGGTTACCAAAAGACTAAGGTGTAGACAGGTAATGATATTATTTGTTTTATAAAAGTTTATTTAAACAAATAAAAACAAGAATTTTATCGTAACCAAAAAGTTTAAATTTTTGTTTTTACTATTAAATTTTACACAAAAATAATCATATAGTTTATATTGTTGATAATTTTTACCGCACGTTTTTTACTATTCAATCAACAATGAACTATATTCGCAGCTATTGGATGAGTGGTTTCTGGCCATCTTAATTCATGGGAATAAGACAACGGTAAGTTTTGAGAGCACACATGTATTGGGAGGCAGTTAGCCTACCCGTTTTTGAGCTGTTGTGATTTTTGGTCTAGAAACTCTTTTATGAGACGCGAAAAATTCGTCTTTAACAAACAGACGCTGCAGTACGACCGGGTCGTTGAGCCCCTTCGCTACACTATCCTTAGAGCCTTTGCTTTCTGTGGCGCTGCTGTGTTCACCGCCATACTGATGATGATGGTGGTTCACGCATATCTCCCCAGCCCCGGTGAGAGGTTGTTGTCCCAGGAGAATGACATTCTTCGGTCTCAAATAAGCAATTCTAACGAAGAGCTTACCGCCATGGCGGAGGTTCTCGAATCCATTCAGGACCGAGATTCTGCTATTTATCGGATGATGTTCCGTGAGGAACCGATCGACCGTGACGTCTGGCAGGGTGGCCGTGGTGGTCACGATGCCTACGGCGATCTGCGCGAATTACCCCGTAGTGGTGAGCACATTGCTAATCTTCGCTCCCGCCTCGACAACCTTAAGCATCGTCTTGACCTCCAGAGCCGGTCTTTAGATGATGTAACTACGATGATCGTAAATAAGGAAGACCGGATCGCATCTGTGCCAAGCATCAAGCCCATCCGTTCCGACCAGTTCAACCGTAAGATCGAAAAGCTTTCTGGTTTCGGCATGCGTCTCCACCCAATTCACGGTGTACAGAAAATGCACTACGGTATCGACTTTAACTGCAGAAAAGGCACACCTATTCAGTCCGCTGGCAAAGGAAAAGTAGTTTGGGCCGGTACCCGCGGCGACTACGGTAACTGTGTCATCATCGATCACGGCTATGGCTTCAAGAGTCTCTATGGCCACATGAGCAAAATTCTCGTAAAGAACGGTACCGAAGTTAAGCGTGGCGTAAAGATTGGTCTCGTTGGTAGCACCGGCGGTAGTACGGGTGACCACCTTCATTACGAAGTACACAAAGATGGCAAGCAGGTGAACCCCATTCAGTTTTGTTATGATGGTCTCACCACTGAAGAATACGCTCACCTAGTGGATGCGTCGAAGATTAGTAATAAGAGTTGGGACTAAAGCTAGACCGTCAGTTCTTTAGTCATTTAGCCTTTTAAGCCGTTAGTTCCGTTGGAGCTAACGGCTTATTTTTGGACTCCGAATCAAGTTCGTGACCATTACATTTCTAGTTCCTAGTTTCTAATTCCTAAGAATTTCCTATCTTTGCATCCGCTTAAGCATGACCCGTTCAGGCTTAGGCACTTCACCCTCTTTTTAACCCCTCATTACGACTGATCCATATGAGAAATTACGAGACTACTTTTATCGTAGATCCAGTGCTGTCGACCGAAGATATCAAGACGACGGCTCAGACGTATGTAGATAACCTGCAGAAGCACGGTTGTGAAATCGTCTTCGTTGACGAGATGGGCCTGCGCACGCTGGCTTATGACATCAACCGCCGCAGCAACGGTATCTACTACAGCATTGAATACACCGCTCCTGACGGAGCTTTCCTTAGAGACTACGAACTTGCCCTTCGTCGTGACGAGCGCATCCTGCGTTTCCTCTCGGTAAGCCTAGACAAGTACGGCGTTCAGTACAACGCTGACAAGCGTGCCGGTAAGATCGGTAAAGCTAAGCGTCATAAGCAGGAAAAGCCCGCCAAGACCGAACCGGCAGCCCACGGCATCAGCCGTAAGAAAGCCGACTCTCCTTCCATTACCGGTGTTCCCTCCGGCGACTCTGAAAGCTTTAAGGAAGAAGAGTAACCCCCATCCATTCAATAACCGTTAAAAAGAACCACCATGGCTTCTAGAGACGATATCAAGTTCCTTTCCAATCCTAAGATTGGTGGACGCAAAAAGAAGTACTGCCGCTTTAAGCGCTACGGCATCAAGTACATTGACTATAAAGATCCTGACTTCCTCCTCACTTTCGTGAACGAGCAGGGCAAGATTCTCCCTCGCCGTATTACCGGCAACTCCCTTAAGTACCAGCGTAAGGTCGGTAATGCTATCAAGCGTGCCCGTCACCTTGCTATGCTTCCGTACCTGACGGACCTTCTTAAGTAAATAGACGCTGTGCTCGTAGACGCGCTTCGTGCCTTTTAGACGTTCCGCTTTTTAAGCTACTGCACTACCGCGTGACATTGTCACCGTGCGGCAGCTAAAAGCTCAGCGTCTAAAAAGCCGTAGGCCGTCTACAAGCCCAGCGCCTGATTATTCCTAACCACTTACTCCAACGGGGCACTGCCCCAAAAGAGTGGGACAACATAAGTTACCATGAAAGTAATTATGCTGAAAGATGTCGATAAAGTCGGCGATAAGCACGAAATACTGACGGTAAAGAACGGCTTCGGCCGCAATTACCTTCTTCCACGTGGCCTTGCCATCATTGGCAACGCCTCTAACATGGGCCGTCTCAACGAGATGATCCGTCGTGAAGACGCGCAGGAGCAGAAAAAACTTGACGTTTACCAAGTCGTTGCGACTAAGCTTAAGGGCCAGACCCTGAAGGTTGGCGCTAAGGCAGGTACTAGCGGTCGTATCTTCGGTTCCATCACACAGCTCCAGGTAAAGAACCACCTGATGGAGCAGTTCGGAGTAGAAGTTGAGCGCAAGAAGATCATTCTCCCTGAGGATGTGAAAGACCTCGGTGTGTACACTCTGACCCTGAGACTTCACCCGCAGGTTATTCAGGAAATGCAGATGGACGTCGCTCAGGACTAAGTCCTACCATTTTAGCCTAAGGGCTAAATAAAATAAGAATAAAGGGCCGCTACGATTCAGTTCGTAGCGGCCCTTTTTATGTTTTAGAGTAGAAGAGTCCTTAATAGTTCTCTCGGAACCACTCCTTATAGCCTTCTACCGAACGTGCCTTAAGCACCTCTCGGTAGTTACTCTGTGAAATGGCGTAGATGTCGTAGTCGAATACGCCGGCGTTGAGAAACTCTTTCTCCCGCTCAATGGCGTTGTCGACATATTTCATAGCCAGTTCACCAGATTTGATCCGACGGATGACTAGCACGGGCGTTTTATTTCCGGCACCGAGGTAGACGTTGGTAACCCGTAGGCGATCAATCTTATTGTATTTATTATTGAACTCAGCGACCTTTATTTTGGCTGCGTTGAGGTCCATCTCTTCGTCGTGGAATACGATGAGCAGGTAGTGTAGCTCGTCCATTGACTCTTTGAATCCACCAGATGCCATGGAGGCAGAGGTTTGCCCGGGTAAGCGTGCACCAGATTCACCTAAGAGGCGTAGGACTTCTTTAGCTCGGGTTTGCTCCGGCGTATTGTCGAATTGAGAGACTACTTGTCGTAGAGCATTGATGTAGGCCTGGCGCCCCTGGGTATTGCCGGTGGTCATGGCTAGTAGTAGCGCGTACCGGGCTTTTAGCGGGTGTTGGCCTAGAAGAGTGGATCGGCCCTTAACGGCCATTTTATGAGCGGTGTTATAGTCGCCTTGTTCAAAAGCTTCGTAGGCTGTTTCATACTCTCTGACGAGTTTATTCTCGTCAGCCATGAGCGTCGCGGCGTAGCCCTGGTCATTGGCGAGTCTCTCGTATTTGGAGCCATTGTAGCGGCTCTTCAATTTATCGGCGAACTCCTGAGCTTTTGCCATACTTCCAGTTTCTTTGTGGATTAGGTACTGGTAGTACCAACTTTCAGCTTCTCCGTTGGCGTTGGGGTAACGGTTGTTCAGGTTTTCGAAAGCGTCGAGCGCTTTGGCACTATTGTCCAGTTGATCACGGTACTCACGACCGAGACTGAACCAGTTGGTCGACTGCTGAATCTGCATGGTGTTCTGCTCCGCCTCTGTGGTGGGAATACCTTCGAGTAATTTCTTGATCTCATCATCAGTAATGATGGTTACTTCTTCGGCCTTGACGGCACTACCTCCGTCTCCTTCATCATTGAAAATGTTACCGGTACGGCGGCTGCGCCGCCAGTTATCGGTGAGTGGTCGTTCACCCCAGGTGCGTTCAAAGTCGCGTTTGCCGCGCTTGATGGCTTGCGAGCTGTAGGCCCAGAAACTACTGTTGCCGAGGGCTGGCCCGGAAAGACCTTTACCGCTACCGGCAATTGGTGTTGTTGGACGGATGGATTCCTGGCGGCGTTTCTCAAACAGGTCTGAGGCCCATTTTTCACGCTCTGCATCGGAGAGCATTCCGATGCGTAGTAGACTGTCTTTGACCTGAATATCGATCAGTGCGTCGGCAATACCGGTGAGCTGGTCTCGGCGTTCAGATGCTTTATCGTAGCGGAAGTCTCCCTTGTCCATTACGGTAAGAGTAGTATCGTAATAGAGCTTAGCGGAGAGGAAGTCGGCTTCATTATAAGCAAGGTCACCAAGCAGGTTGTAAGCTTCGGTACGCTGAACCGGGCCAGCAGAGGGGCTGGCAAGGGCAAGTTGTAGATACTCCGCACCAGCCTGCTGGTCTCCACTTTTGAGGGCAACGGCAGCCATGGAGAAGAAAATTTGACTTTCGTAGGGGATGTTCTTGTCCTCTTTGGCCATACGACCTAGCTTTTTTAGGGCGTCGGTGGCGGAGCCGGAGCCACTGAGGAATCCGTTCTGAGCCAGGTTGAGTCGTGCGCCTAGTTCGAGCTCATAACCTGGCCGGGCAGCGATTGTTTTTTCAAAGGCTTTGGCCGCGCCGGAGGGCTTACCGAGTTCTTGGTAGAGCTGACCGGCGATGTAATAGTAGCGGGCGCGTTCGTTGCGTGATTCAGCTACTTCGGCAGCTTCTTCTAGGTAAGGGATGGCTTCCTCGAATTTCTCTTGCTCAAGGTATAGGTATGCCTGAACCGCCATGGCTTTGCGGCGAATATCCGGGAAAGTACCCCGGTTAGCGCGCACATCTTCAAGAATGAGCTGGGCCTGGTCGAAGTTATCCCGTTTCACCAGGGTCCAAGCTAACCAGAGGCGACCTTCCTGATAAGCGGGGCGGTGCTTCACCACGTAGCTACCGGGTTTCTTGCCGTAAGCCTTCCCTTCTTCGCCAAGGTTACTGGCCTGGTTGAAGATGGAAATCATGCCGATGGGGCCGAGGTCTTCCCCGTCGGGGTCTTCCTCAGGCTCGTTTTCCAAACCGGTTACGGCGGAAGTATCTACTTTACGGGATAGCGGGGGAAGCTTGATGCCTTTCTTGCGGGCACGGATCCGGGCTTTACGTTCTTTGTTTTTTTTCTTTTTACGCTCCTTTGCTGCCTTTTTACGCTCCCGGCTTAGCTTTTTACGCTCCTTTTGCGCCTCTTTGCGGGCACGAAGGCGGTCTTTAATGTCTTGGGCCGGGTTGGATTCTACCTTACGGCGGCTTACGAATTCTTCTTCCGGCTCTTCTTTTCCTCCTCTGGCTTTCTTTCCCTTCTTTCGTTCGGGACGTGGACGGAACTCTGTGACTAGAAAACGCAGCGTCTTTTCAGCACTCTCGTAGTCTTGTTTGATGAGTTGGGACTGTCCTATTAACAGGTAACTATCGTCGACCCAATTGCTGTAAGGATGTTTTTTTACAACAATAGCCACTTTCTCGATGGCGATGTCGAGCTGCTCCGCTACGGTACTGGTGTTGTCAAGCTCCAGGAAGGGGAACATGTTTAGCCTCTGGGTGTAGTTGTCGACGTGCCGCTCGTCAATGCTGAGCAGCGTTTCGGTCATGGTCTCCCGGGCGTTGAAGTAGCCGTTGTAGTGGGAGTTCATGTTGTGCCAGAGCTTACCAATGGCGCTTTGGTCGTCACGTTTTTTCGTGGAGGCACAACTGGAAACGGCGATCTGAAACGCCAGGATTAAAAAGAGGATGCGGTAGAGCTTATTCAAAACGGGATAGCTTGTGAGCTTGTTAAAAGATCTGATTCCTGACAGAGAATGTGCACCATTAAGTAGCAGCGCAGCTAACTTTGTGTTTGATCAAGATTAGAAGGTGGACTTATAACGGGTATAAGTCCATCTTCTGAGAGTGGAGCGAGTGCGAAATTGCTGTCCGTAGGTCTGAGGCAGATTTTCTAACAAGCTCTGAATACGTCGCTTATCTGGTCGATAAATTGACCAGCGAAGAGAGTAGTTAAGACTTAGAGCAGCAGGATCTGTTATCTTTGCTGTGGTCTAAAGGATCACAAAGATATACATCACCACACTTTTGCGCCTATTCTCAAACGAAGAGGAAGGGCCGCAAAGTATAGGTTTAACGTAGAAAATAACCACTTTACCCCATGTCGGAAAATCAAGAAAAAGCCAGCCGCTGGAAAAGGTTTCGCGCCAATAGTAAAGACGAGTACCAACTCGTGATCCGCGACGTAAAAAACTACCGCGAGGTGAGTACCTATAACCTCACACCATTCAATATTTACGTGGCCCTCTCGACCGCCATTTTTCTTATTGCTGTGGCCGTTTTCTTTCTTATTGCGTACACGCCTCTGCGCCAGTATATCCCAGGCTACGGAGACATCGTCCAACGTCGTGAGATGAACGAAATGGAAGGCCTGATTGTGGAAATGAGCGAGGAACTCGACGCCCAGGCGCTTTATATTGAAACCCTTACGCGCAATATTTACGGTGAAGTAGTTACTAGCGCTGAGATGGACGAAGGTGGTGCTGATGTTGATCTCGCAGAGGCAACGCCCGTTCCGCTATCTGAACCTGAAGTCCGCCTGCGCCGGGAAATGGCACTTGCTCGCGTAGGTGACGCTAGCCGCGCTGCTGGTATTAGCAGCGTGCCTAGCCCGGGTAGTAGCGAGGTTCCTCTTGCCCAGGTATTCCTTGTTGCCCCCGTCAATGGGGAGATCAGCGCTGGCTATAATCCTTCAGAAAATCACTTTGGAGTAGACATCCTCGCTCCTCGGGATACCCCGATAAAAGCCGTTCGCGATGGCGTGGTTTTTATCAGCGAATTCACCAGCTTTAACGGCAACGTCATCGGCGTCCAGCATGATAACAACCTGATGACCTTTTACAAGCACAATTCTCAACTGCTGAAAAAAGTCGGCGACCGTGTTAAGGCCAGCGAGGCCATCGCCATCATTGGCAATACCGGACGGCTGTCCTCCGGGCCGCACCTTCACTTTGAGCTTTGGCATGAGGGGGAAGTGAAGGACCCTACAGAATACCTTCGCTTTTAGAGCGACTCATCCCGCCAGGCAGAGCCAACCTCCTGAACACAAATCTTCACATCCCGATAATCAGTCCCTGCAGCCTCCGTATAGGCAGACCCGTCGTACCGAAAGTCTGCCTGCACGTTCTGATGGCTCTCCCGCGTGATCATAGGTTTGCTCCCGGAAATCTTGGAGCGGATGAGTTCTATTGGCCAAAGTAAAGCGGATTGCCATGACTGAACCCGGACGGTCGGCGGTTTAGCGTCGATACTTTCAGCGATATGGGTCAGGGCTTCTTTCCAGCTCCAGTTGATGGCGTTGAGGAGGAAACGGTCGCCATCCTGATCGCGGTTGAGTACAAGAAGGGTTGCGTCCACAACGTCACGGATATCGACAAATCCGGTTGTGCCGGTGGGGTAGACACCGCGCTCTTTTGCTGCCATGCGCCAAAGACGGGGCGCGTGCTCATGCTCCCAATCTCCAGTACCGAGCATGTGGGTGGGGTAAATAACGGATACTTCAAGGCCTTCCGCCTGTCCACGCCACACCTCGCGTTCGGCGGTGAACTTGCTCTCGGCGTAACTGGTGTTAGGGCGCTCCTCGGGCCAGCGTTCGGTGAGGGTCACTACGGGGCCGCCGTCGCGACGGTTCAAGACGGCAACTGAACTTAAGTGAATGAAGCGGCGAACACCGATCTCCAACGCCATATTAATCAGGTTAGCGGTGCCTTCCCCATTGACGAAAAGTAGACGCTCGCGGTCGGTTGTCTGGAAGGAAACCAGAGCGGCTGTGTGGATGATGGTTTCAATACCGGCACAGGCTTCGAGTAAACTATCGGGATCGTTGAGGTCTCCGGTTATAATTTTTACGTTCGGGCGAATGTCTTTAAGGGTGGAAACATCCGAAGTTTCCCGGACGAGGGCACGGAAAGGGACACGGCTATCCGCTAGGGCGCGTGCGATGCGTCGCCCCAAATAACCCGTCGCGCCGGTGAGAAGTATCATACTTGCTTAGTAGGTCAGGGGTGAAAAAGGGCGCCGTTTACCGTTGGCCGTTCTGCGCCAGTCGCGGAAACCAATGCGTTAGGGATGCCTTGTGCTCGGAATAGGGCGGCGAGGGCGATCAGGGCGGCCTCTTTAAAGTCCGTGGTGTCGGAACCTTCGACAATAAATTCAAAGGAGGGTTGTGTTTCGTTCTGGCTGGCGCGTAGTTGGCTCACTAGGTAAGTATTGTGGCTTCCGCCGCCGGTTAGGAGAATTTTTCGAGGGGCAGCCTTGCTCTTTGTCCCTTTCATTGCACCTGCGTCATCGCCTGAAAGCGGTATGGTTCCGACGCTTGACCGATAAGCCTCGTCAAGGCAACTCAAATCGTAGGCAATTTTATTTGCTAACCAGTGCGTAAAAGTGTGCAGCAGGTCTTCGGCAGGAATCGTTTTATCGTCTAGTAACGGCCAAAGCTCTTCCCGAACCCATGCGTTGCCAAGCGATTTGGGATAAGGCATCTGGTGGTAAGGAAGGGTGGTTATTTTTTGCGCGGCCGCAGGTGCTGGGGAGCCTTTTGAGGCAAGGTTTCCGCCCGCATCGTAAGCCAAGCCTTTTCGTTGGGCGAGCCGGTCCAGCACTTGGCAACACCCACTGATGTCGCCGGCGATGTAGCCCCCGGAGCCATCATGTAAGCTGAGATTGGCGATGCCGCCAAGGTTGAGGAAAGCATCATACTGGGGAAAAAGATATTTGTCCGCAAGTGGTGCTAGTGGTGCTCCCTGGCCTCCCGCTGCAACATCAGCCCCGCGCAGTTCGGTAACTACGGGCAGCCCGAGCCGGAAAGCAAGCGCTGCCCCGTCACCGATCTGAGCCGTGAATTTCTGCGCTGGATCATGAAAAATAGTGTGCCCATGGCTGCCGGCTAAAGTAACCAAAAGGTTTGGCTGCCGCTCAAGAAACACCCGCGCGCGCCGTCCGACCCAGTGGCCCAGATCAGCGTGCAGCCGCCACAGCTCCCGGCCGGGAAGATGAGGGGCTGATCGCAACCGCGCCTGCCAGGTCGGTGGGAAGGGGGCGGTTTCTGCCGCCATAATTTCCCACTCGGGAATCACGACTTGCTCCGTCTGGTCTAATTTAAACCGACAAACGGCCAAGTCTAGCCCATCCAACGAGCTGCCCGACATCATGCCCAGTACGAAGTGCTCCGTAATGGCCAAACCTAATCTTTCTTGAAGTCCATGGTGTACTTCGCCATGGCTTCGACTTCGTCTTCATCGAGGATTTCGCCGAAAGCCATCATCACGCCGCTCTCGCTACCGTTGGCGATAATATTAACGCGGTAAGCTAGGTCTCTTTTGCTTTCTTGAAGGTTGGCGGCACCGTTGACGCCCATGTCTCCGTAAAGGCCATGGCAGGCGATACAGCGGACTTTCCAGATCTTCTTGACGTTGATCTCCTTAGCTGCCGGCTTCTTGCCAGCCTTAGCCATTGGAGCCTCACCCGCGGCATCTTCTCCGCCTCCACAGGCAAGGACGATGAGGGCGAGGACGAAGAGGAGAGAGAATTTTTGCATAGTGGCTGTTACTTTATTGTGTTAAGTGTAGCTACTATAAGGTATATATGCCGATTTGGTTCGGAAAGGGGCCGTAGTTATGGATTACAAGTGCATGATAGTTATAAATGGGTCATAAGGCTGTAAGCTTCTACCTTCTGTAATTTTATGTCTCTTAGAACTCCTGCAGCCTCTAAATATTTTTACGCCAGG
>Ga0136553_1000013_pt1 | contig 64177 bp, 51 predicted proteins | sample AntRauTorckE5430_FD_101384 | JGI IMG/M metagenome (GOLD analysis project Ga0136553, IMG submission 101384) | Saline lake microbial communities from Rauer Islands, Antarctica - Metagenome Torckler E5 #430 | ecosystem: Environmental > Aquatic > Non-marine Saline and Alkaline > Saline | place... | reverse complement strand
TCTGCCACGCTGGCAGCCAGAATAGCCATTGAGCGGGCTTGTTCAAGTTCCGACATCATGTCGACCATGCGGTGCTGCAGCACCTGAAATTTACCAATGGGGATGCCAAACTGTTTGCGTTGCTTGAGATAATCGAGCGTAAGCTCGTTGGCAACCTCCATAACACCGACGGCTTCCGCGCACAGCGCTGCAATGGCACGACCTGCCTGGTACTCTATTACCGGGCCGGCGCTGCCGTCTTCGCCGAGCAGGGCGTCAGCACCCACGTGAACATTGTTCAGCGTAATGTCACAGCCTTTTGAACCGTCAATGGTCGGGTAAACGCGGCGTTCAATGCCTGCTGTGTCCGACTTCAATGCAAACAGGCTGATGCCGCTCGCGGTGCGAGCGGATACCACAATGAGGTCAGCGCAGTGCCCGCCAATCACAACGGCTTTGCGCCCATTCAGTACAAAGCCGCCGTCTTTTTTCTCAGCGCGGGTTTGCACATCGTTCAGGTCGTAAAAGCTTTGAGGTTCCTGCAGCGCCACTGCGGCCTGCAGTTCGCCGCTGGCAATACCGCTTAACCAGACGTCTTTCTGGCTGTCGTTTCCGGCTTGGTTGATAAGGCCGCCGGCAAAAACAACCGACTGCAGGTACGGCTCAAGGCACAGGCCACGGCCCAGTTCGGTCATAACCGACTGTACTTCCACACCGCCACCGCCGAAGCCGCCCAGCTCCTCAGAAAAGGGAACCGCTGTCAGCCCAAGTTCGCTGAGCTGCTTCCAGAAATCGACGCTGAAACCTGCTTCGGTTTCACTGAATGCCAGGCGCTTTTCAAAACTGTACTCACCGCGTACCAGACGGGCCAAGGTGTCCTGCAGCATCTGCTGTTCTTCATTGAGTCGGAAATCCATGGTTGCCTCCTTAAAGCCCGAGAATCATTTTCGACACGATATTCTTCTGGATCTCGTTGGATCCGCCGTAAATCGAAAGCTTACGATTGTTGAAATACTGAGAGGAAAGGGGTGCTGCATTTTGGTCTGACAGGAACTCGCCCTCATAGTCCAGGTTCAGCTCTTCTTCTGCAAACGGAATGGCATAGGGCCCAATGGCTCTGCGTGCAAGGTCGTTAATAGCTTGGCGAATTTCTGTGCCCTTTACCTTTAGCATGGAGCTCTCCGCTCCGGGCATGCCGCCGCCCTCAACCGCAGCAATAATGCGCAGGTTGCTGATGGTGGCCGCCGTCAGGTCAATTTCAACCTTGGCAATACGCTGGCTGAACGATGTGTCTTCAATCAGCGGGCGGCCATTTTTGATGCAACGGGATGCCAGCTGCTTCAAGTGAGACATCGCGGCTTTGGACAAGCCGATGCCGGCCAGGCCGGTGCGCTCATAAGTCAGTAGGAACTTGGCGTAAGTCCAGCCTTTGTCTTCCTCCCCGACCCGGTTTTCAACCGGCACTTTTACGTCTTGAAAGAAGACTTCGTTCACTTCGTGCGCGCCGTCAAGGGTGATGATCGGGCGCACGGTGATACCTGGCGTGTTCATGTCGATCAGCAGGAAGGAAATGCCCTCTTGTGCCTTCACCTCGGTATTGGTGCGCACCAGGCAAAAAATCATGTTGGCGTACTGGCCAAGCGTGGTCCAGGTTTTCTGGCCGTTCACAACGTAGTGGTCGCCCTCGCGCACGGCGCGTGCCTTCAGCGATGCAAGGTCGGAACCTGCGCCGGGCTCGGAATAGCCCTGACACCACCAGTCTTCTCCGCTGAGGATGCGCGGCAGGTAAGTCTGTTTCTGCTCTTCGCTGCCAAACTTGATGATAACGGGTGCCACCATGTTCACACCGAATGGAACAGAGCGGGGCACGCCGTAGTGGCAGGATTCTTCATCCCAGATATGCTTTTGAACCGGGGTCCATTTTACACCGCCGTACTCTTCGGGCCAGTGCGTGGCATACCAGCCTTGTTTGTAGAGAATTTGCTGCCAGCGCTGGTGATCCTCTTTAGTCAGGTGACGGAAACCCTTCACTTTGGCGGCAATGTCTGCCGGTAGTGCCTGGTCCAGAAAAGCCCGGGCTTCATCCCGGAAGGCGACTTCGCCCGCTGTGTAGTTAATGTTCATGGGGTAACCTCTCTGTTCGTTCTAGCGAAAACGTATACCGCATAGCAGAATAGGGTAAGAGTGAATGATCCATCCTTTTCTGTCAATTCCTTATAGCTCGGTAAAATTATTCGTTTCTACGACGTTGGGCAGAATTTAGTTTTATAAAGTTGTTGTATTGAATGACATTGCTTATACTCGTTCTACGGAAACGGGTATTGCAATGCGAAATGTAAAAAATATCAATACCGCAGTGCAAAACAACAGTCGCCGTTAACTAATAATCACAATGCGAGGTTTCCAGTGACAAAAACAACAATTTTCACAAAATGTTTGCTCATCGGCGTTTTGAGTACAGCCCCATTTTTTGCCCACGGCGCCGACGATATTGACCTGCCCGGTACATTGGCCATGACGGCCTACGGTACCGGATCAGCGGGGTATACCCAGATGGTGTCCATTGGTAACCTGCTGCAAAATGAATACGGCACCTCGGTGCGCATCCTGCCCGGTGAAAATGACGTGTCCCGCATGACGCCCCTACGTATGGGGCGGGTACCACTCTGCGCCTGTGGTATTGCCAGTTACTACGGCTCCGAAGGTGTCATGCTGTTCGCCGCTTCGCAGTGGGGGCCGCAGCCTATTCGCCTGATTAGCACGTCTACCGCCAGCTTTGGTCTGGGTGTTGCGGTTGCAGGTGACATCAATGTGAAAACGCCGGCGGATTTGAAAGGCAAGCGGGTGGCTTACATTCGTGGTGATGACGCCCTGAACATCGGCACCGAGGCCTTCTTGGCATTTGGGGGCCTGACTTGGGATGACGTTGAACGGGTTGAGTTTCCGGGCTACGGCCGTTCTTTTGAAGGCATCGTGGCGAACCAGGCTGACGCCGCGTTTACCATGAGCGTGGCACCGCCCGCTCAGCAACTGTCCGCCAGCCCAAGGGGTATTGTGTGGCCGGAACTGGACCCAGAGAATAAAGAAGGCTGGCAGCGGTTGCAGACAGTAGCGCCGTATTTTCAGCCCCACAAAGTGACATCGGCTGCCGGTGAGAACTATGGCAAGGACAGCCCGTGGGTCGGCGCCACCTACCCGTATCCCATATTGGTCGGCAGCGAGAGCCTGGACGATAAAACCGCCAGAAATCTGGTCCGCGTGCTGATCGAAGATCATGACAAGTACAAAGACGCCGCTCCCGGCAATGCGGGTTACTCGCTGGAAAATCAGAACATGCAGTGGGTGATTCCTTATCACGATGCGGTCGTTGAGTATTACAAGGAAATTGGACACTGGACCGACGCCATGCAGGCGCACCAGGACGGGTTGGTTAAACGTCAGGGAGTCCTGAAAACAACTTGGGACAGCTTCATGGAATCCAGCCCGCCGGAAGACGAAGACGTGTTCCGCAGCGGCTGGATGGAAGCACGAGCCAAAGCACTTGCAGCAGAAGGCATGAAGGCGGTTTTCCGTTAGAACCTGCCCCATTGCTCCGGCGTATCGCTGCTGTGCTGGCAATGATACGCCGGGGGTTTCCGTTTTTATCATCATCGCATCGGAGCCTCTGATCTTATGAGCTTGCCTCAGAAACAACCCGTTCATGCGGGCGAAATATCCGGTATCCGCCAGTTATCCGGGTTCTGGCTTTGGGTGCCCCGAGTGACGACTCTGGCGCTTACCCTGCTGGCAATTGACTACCTGTTTAACCTTCGGTTATTCACTGCGGTGACGTCGGTGGAAAGCCAATTCTTCTACACCGTGGTAGCGTTAATGCTGCCGCTGGTTTTCGTGCTTTGGCCCGCCTTTGGTAAGGCTTCGCGCACAAAAGTGCCTTGGTACGACGTGGTGCTGTTCTTGTTTGCGGTTTCGGTGTGCGGGTTTTTTGTGTTCAACGCGGAACAAATTCTCGACAGCGGCTGGGAGTACGACGCGCCGGACTACGCAGTGGTAATGAGCTTTCTTTTTTGGGGCGTGGTGATCGAGGCGGCGCGACGCGCCGGGGGCTGGCCGATCGGTCTCATTGTCGCGGTTGCAGGTTTGTATCCGATTTTTGCCGACGTTGTGCCAGGGCCGATCCAGGGCTTTCCGTCATCACCCTCCCAGACAGCCATTTACCACGCCATGAGTCGTGAGAGCGTCATGGGCATTCCGCTGCAGGCGTTCGCTAACCTGGTGATCGGCTTTTTGTTGTTCGGCGTTGCGCTACAACAAACCGGCGGTGGCAAGTTTTTTATCAATCTGGCGTTTGCTCTTCTCGGTCATGTGCGAGGTGGCCCGGCCAAGGTTGCGGTATTCTCCAGCGGCCTTATGGGGTCTATGAGCGGCAGCGTGATTACCAACGTGCTGACCACCGGTGTGCTGTCTATCCCGGCTATGCGGAAAGTGGGTTTTGGGCGGTCTTATGCCGCCGGTGTCGAAGCCTGTGCGTCTACGGGTGGCGTACTGATGCCGCCTGTGATGGGCGCGACGGCGTTTATTATGGCCAGCTTTCTGAATATTTCTTACGGCACGATTGCGCTGGCGGCAGCGGTTCCGTCGTTCTTGTACTTCATGGGTCTGTTTATTCAAATTGACGCTTACGCGGCGCGCCATGAACTCAAAGGCTTGCCTGCGAATGAGCTGCCTTCCCTACGCCAGACCTTAAAAGAAGGTTGGTACTTCATTTTTGTCTTTGCGCTGCTGATTTGGCTGTTGTTTTTCTTGCGGCGGGAAGCCGTTGCGCCTTTTTACGCCACAGCCTTGCTGTTGGTGATCAATCAGGTGCTGCCATACCAACGTTGGGGCTGGGAGGATGTAAAAGGCTTTTTTTCCAGCGCCGGTAAGTTGTTTGCGGAACTGATCGCCATTTTGGCGGGCGTGGGCCTGCTGGTGGGCGCGCTGTCGGTAACCGGCATGTCTGGCACCATCGCCAATGACCTGATTTTCCTGGCCGGTGGCAATACCTTGGTACTGCTCTTTATGGGGGCAGCGACCAGTTTTATCCTGGGTATTGGAATGACCGTTACGGCGGCTTACATTTTCTTGGCAGTGGCCTTGGCTCCGGCGTTGATTAACGGCGGTGGTATGGACCCGTTGGCGGTTCACCTGTTCATCCTGTATTGGGGCATGCTGAGTTTCATCACACCGCCGGTGGCACTGGGTGCCTTTGCTGCTGCCACGGTGGCGGGTGCCCGGCCAATGGAAACCGGTTTTCAGGCCATGAAGCTGGGCAGCGTGATTTACTTTATTCCGTTCCTGTTCGTGTTGAACCCGGCGTTGATACTCCAGGGCTCCTGGGATGAAATTCTGGTGGTGTTGCCTCAGGCCATTGTGGGCGTGGCGTTGATTGCGGGCGGTATGCAGGGTTACCTGCTGGGCGTTGGCAACCTGTCGCTTTATCGAGTGCTTCAGTGGCCTATCCGTCTGGCGTTGATTGCCGGCGGCATGCTGTTGGCGATTCCTGGGGGCGGCCCGGTACCGTTCACCAATCTGGAGTTGACAATGATCAGCGCGATGCTAATTGTGCCAGCTCTTGCGCTGGTGTGGTGGTCTAACCGGCTTGAGACAGTGACAGTGTAAAGGAAGCTTCGATATCGGGCGGATATAAAAAGGCAGGGCCACGGAGCCCTGCCTTACGCTTTACTTTCCGGGCATCAGTTGTTAACTCGTTCAATCACAGCGGCAATGCCCTGGCCAACGCCAATGCACAGGCTGATAAGGGCGTAGCGCCCGCCGCTGTGTTCCAGCTGACGGGTGGCGGTGAGCGCAATTCTTGCGCCGGAGGCGCCCAGCGGGTGGCCAATTGCGATGGCTCCTCCGTTCGGGTTCAGCCGCGAGTCAGTGGGATCTATACCCAGTTTAGTGGTACAACCGAGAACCTGAGCTGCAAACGCCTCATTAATCTCGATCACATCCATATCGTTGAGCCCCAGGCCCGCGCGAACCAAGGCTTTTTCGCAGGCCAGAACCGGGCCCAGGCCCATTACTCGTGGTGAAACACCGGCAATGGCGGCCGACACAATGCGCGCGCGGGGCTTCATTCCAGCGCGTTCGCCGGCTTCTCGGGAGCCGATGATCAGGGCAGCTGCACCGTCGTTAATGCCGGAAGCATTGCCCGCCGTCACTACGCCGCCTTCAGCCAAGGGGCGAAGCTTTGCGAGCGCCTCCACGTTTGACTGGGGGCGCGGGTGTTCGTCTTCGCGGACGGTAAGCGGGGGATTTTTGCGGCCATTAGGCACATCAATACTGAGGATCTCGTCGTGGTAGAAACCTGTGCTGCGGGCCGCTTCATAACGGGCCTGACTCTGGGCCGCAAACTGATCTGTCTGCTCGCGGCTCAGGCCAAGATCGCGGGCAATGTTGTCGGCGGTTTCAGGCATGGTGTCGGCGCCGAAAGCGCTCTCAATAAGCGGGTTTGGGAAACGTGCGCCAATGGTGCTGTCGAAGGCACGGAAATCCCTGCTGAACGGAGTCTCGCCTTTGGCGATCACAAAAGGGGCACGGCTCATGCTTTCGGTGCCGCCGGCCACAAACAATTCACCTTCGCCGCACCGAACCGCCCGGGCAGCGTCTATTATGGCCGCCAGTCCGGAGCCACAAAGCCGGTTAACAGTCAGTCCGCCTGCCTCGACTGGCAGGCCTGCCAGCAGCCCAGCGTGACGTGCCACGTTGCGCGCATCTTCGCCCGCTTGGTTGGTACAGCCTGCAATAACGTCTTCATAGGCGTCTGGGGCAAACGCGTTGCGCTCAACCAGCGCCCGGATAACATTTGCCAGCAAGTCGTCGGGCCGAACTCGGGAAAGAGAGCCCGCATGGCGACCAAAAGCAGTTCTAACACCGTCGTAGATAAATGCACTCATCGTTCTTCCTCTGGGACATGCCGAGGTTCTCGGGTTAACGCGGCCTCGAGAGTAAAAGATCCCGGTCTGTCTTGTTATTTGTGCTAATATAGTTTCATCAAGCGAAACTGTGTTTTGTATTGGATTCGAAAAGACTAATCGGGGTGTGTGTGAAATGCAAGCAGAGACCGTCTCCGCCAGCGTGACTCTAACAAGGACAAAGCGGGTATGAGTGCTGCAGGTCGCTGGCTACTGACTTTGGCGGTTTTGATTGAGCTGGTTGCTCTATGTGTGTCCAGCACCTGGCTCAGTGCCATTTCAGGCGTGTTATTTATTGGCTGTTTCCTGTGGGCGGGCGATCATCTTCAGACCTACGCTCGCATGTTGCTGCTGGTTTCTCTGGCCGTCGCTGCGTGGTTTTCGGTCCGTGGCGAACTGGGCACGGACCGGTTGATCAAAGCGTCTGCTGATGCTGCATTTTATGCCACATTTCTGGCAAGTCTTGGAATGATGCAGTGTCTGGTCAGGCGCTTTGAAGTGTTGCGTCGGATTCACGATGTCTTACTGGGTGGTCGTGCAGTCTGGCTGTATCCGAAGTATGCCCTGGTGAGTTGCAGTATAGCCTCTGTGCTGAGCTTTGGCATGATGAACCTGCTGTGCGGCAGTCTTTCAGAGACTCTGCGAGAGCGTGGAATTACCGGCGAGTCTCGCTTGCAGTGGCTGCGCAGCGTTCTGATCAGTACGCTTCGCGGTTTCGCGCTTGTGCCTTTAATTGCGCCAACCAGTGTCGCCGTAGCCATACTGACCCGAGAGCTGCCCCAGTTAAGCTGGTCTATGCTTTTGCCTTATGGCCTTGCGGCTTCCGTGGTTTTGGTTGTGGTTGGCTGGGTGCTGGAGCAGCATCGATTTCGGCAGATCAGTAGCGAGCGTGTGGTTCTGGAACAGTGGCCGCCGGGTTCTTTGCGGCTGCTGGGGTTGATCTCAGTTGTTTTTGTCGTTATGGCCGTTATCGTCGCCTTGACCGACTTCAAAGTGTCGGTTGCCGCCATGGTGGCTGTGCCATCCGTTACCCTTTTTTATATGATGTGGCAGGAGAGATCGCTCTCAGTGGTGCTCAAGGAGAGCGTAACTCGGGTTTCAGCCATGAATAACGAAATGGCAATTTTTGCCGCATCGGCGATTCTGGGGGTGTTTATTTCCAGCGTTATTCCAGAGGATGCCCTAAGTGGCCTTGCAACCTCTGCCGGTGGAATGTGGTTGCTCGCCGTCATCGGTATGCTGAGCCTGCCGCTGCTGTCAGCCATCGGGATTATCCCGATTACGGTGCTCAGCGTTCAAGCGGGTCTTCTGCCGCAGCTCATCGCGGAAGGCATGGATCCGCTTCTGATATCGGTCGCTTTGGTTATCGGCTTTTCTCTGGCGATGATGCTTTCGCCGTTTGGGCCGTCTGTCATGCTGCTGTCGCGCTTTGGTCAGGTGCCGCGCTGGGTAGTGGCATTTCGCTGGAATGGCGTTTTTATCTTAATAGCAGTGCCCCTGTTGCTGGCGCTTCTGGCGCTAGAGATTGTCGTTTTGCCAGCCGTTTTGTGAGGGCAGTTCTCGAGTGTTGCTTGTCTTGTCAGGTAAAACGACGTACCAATCATTTTTTACAGCTGGCAATTTCCTGAGTTTATGACGCTGCGTGAAAAGTACGTGTTCCATTTTTGAAGCGAGTTTGTGGTACTCGTATTCATCAACGTTTAAGATGCCGTACGCTTTATATATAGAATTTATAGCTCGAAACACGGCAGCGAGCAACGTTGTGGGAGAACACCAAATTATGTCAAAAGAAAAAGCTGTGTTGCCGGAGCCAATAGCCGCTCCCAGTGGCGACGGACCGGTGAAGCCGGAGAAAGATCGTAAATTCGTTGAGGCATTGTCTCGGGGTCTGGATGTGCTGCGTGCTTTTAGCCAAGGCTCTGTGATTCTTGGCAATCAGGATATTGCACGCCTTACAGGCCTGCCTAAGCCAACGATATCCCGTATGACTTACACTCTGACCCAATTGGGATACCTTAGCTACAACACTCAGCTGGAAAAATATCAGCTCAGTTCCGGTGTACTGGCGCTGGGCTACGCTTATGTCTCCAATTTAAAGGTTCGGCAATTAGCCAGACCTTACCTGGACGAATTTGCGCGCCAGACCAATATGTCGGTCGGGCTCACTTGCCGCGATCGTTTGCACATGATTTATGTCGAAAACAGGTTGCCTCCCGACGCGTCTTTACTGCGCATGGATATTGGCCTCAAGCTGCCGATGGCAACAACCTCTGCCGGGCGCGCGTACTACTGCGCCGCATCGGAGAAAGGGCGCAAGGTTATTGAAGACGCCATGGAAGTAAAGTACGGCCACGATTCTTGGCCGCAAAAAAAGGAAGGGTTAGATCGTGCCATGGAGGATTACAAAAAGTATGGCTTTTGCCTTTCCATCGGCGAGTGGGATCGCAATATTAACTCTGCGGGTGTGCCCGTTCACTTGCAGGATGGCACGACCATGGCACTGACCTGTGCCGCGCCTTCTTATTTGGTGCCTGCGGAAAGACTTCGAGACTCCATTGCTCACCAACTGGCCATGCTGGCAAGTGACATTGAGTCTTTGGGTGTTTAGGCTTGTCCTGAGCAGCCGCAACAGCCAGCTCCATTAGCATTTCATTGAAACCGCAGGATTTGTTCTGCGGTTTTTTTGTCTGATTTTAAATGGTGGTTGAAACCCAGAGAAAATGCGTATTAAATCGGAGGCGCGTTTCGCTTGTTAAAACTGAATTCCGTATAAAAAAATGGAGGGTGTATGTCTGAGGTCGTAATTTACAGTCGTGAAGGCAATATTGGCGTTATTACAGTGAACTATCCGCCGGTGAATGCCCTCAGCCATGCGGTGCGCACAGGCTTGATCGCCGCGCTGGAGCAAGGTCAGGAAGACTCCGAAGCCAAGGTGCTGTTGCTGGTGTGCGAAGGCCGAACTTTCATCGCAGGTGCGGACATCCGTGAGTTTGGCAAACCCATGCAGAGTCCGGGCCTTCCCGAGCTGGTCGAGACCTATGAAGACAGTGATAAGCCTCTTGTTGCGGCTATTCACGGCACCGCGCTTGGTGGTGGGCTGGAAATGGCTCTTGGTTGCCATTATCGGGTGGCACTGAACAGTGCAAAAATTGGCCTACCGGAGGTCAAACTTGGCCTGTTGCCGGGGGCCGGCGGTACTCAACGTCTGCCTCGCCTGATCGGCGCGCAGAAAGCGCTTGAAATAATCACGTCTGGTGAGTTTGTTGAAGCCAAAGACGCCCTGGCACTGGGTATTTTAGACGTCGTTGATGACGGTAAGGATGTTAAAACCGCAGGCCTTGCTTATGCGCAGCAGATTGCGGATGAGGGCAAACCTGTGCGTCGGGTTCGCGATCTAAAGGATAAGATAGCAGCCGATAAGGGCAACGATGTGTTTAACCAGTTCCGCGCCTTACTGCAAAAAAAGGCTCGTGGTCAGTTTTCGCCATTCAAGTGTGTAGACGCGATTGAAGCGGCGTTTGAGCTGCCGTTTGCTGAGGGCATGAAGCGTGAGCGCGAGCTGTTTACGGCATGCATGGACTCACCCCAGCGCGCCGGCCAGATCCATTCGTTCTTCGCCGAGCGCGAAGTGTCCAAGGTTAAAGGGCTGTCAAAAGACACGCCGGTTCGCGCTGTAAACAGTATCGGTATCATTGGCGCGGGTACCATGGGCGGTGGTATTGCCATGAACTTTGCCAACGTTGGTATTGCCGTCACCATTGTGGAAATGAAGCAGGAAGCTCTGGATAAAGGGCTGGGCATTATCCGCAAGAACTACGAGAACTCAGCGAAAAAAGGACGCATCACCTCGCAGCAAGTCGAAGACCGGATGGCGCTGATCACCGGTAGCCTGAGTTATGACGATTTCAACAGCGTGGATCTGGTGATCGAGGCCGTGTTTGAAAACATGGCGGTCAAAAAAGAGATCTTCGCGAAGCTGGACGCTGTTTGTAAGCCCGGCACTATTCTGGCGTCGAACACCTCTACTCTGGACATCGACGAAATTGCCTCGGCCACCCGTCGCCCGGAAGACGTTGTGGGTATGCATTTCTTCAGTCCGGCCAACGTGATGAAGCTGCTGGAGAACGTTCGCGGCAGTAAAACTTCTGATGAGGTGAAAGCCACGGTGATGGCGGTTGCCAAGAAAATAAAGAAAGTGGGTGTGCTGGTGGGTAACTGCCACGGTTTTGTTGGCAACCGTATGCTGCACCGGCGTGGTGCTGAAGCCATGACCCTGGTCAATGAAGGCGCTACACCGCAACAGGTAGACAAGGTGCTGACGGATCTGGGCTATCCCATGGGGCAGTTTGCGATGTCTGATCTGGCCGGTATCGACGTGGGTTATCGGATCCGCGAAGAGCGTCGCAACGCCGGTGAACAGGTAGCGTCTAGCTGGATGGATAAGCTTGCCGAGCAGAATCGCCTGGGTCAGAAAACCATGGCGGGTGTTTACAAGTATGAGGAGGGCAGCCGTCAGCCTGTTCCGGATCCGGAGGTGGAGCGAATCATCGAAGACTTCCGCAAGGAGCAGGGCATCCGCTCACGGGTGATCACGGACCAAGAAATTCTTGAACGCTGTATGTACGTGATGGTTAACGAGGCCGCCAAAATTCTGGAAGAGGGCATTGCTGATCGGGCCCTGGATATCGACGTGGTCTGGATTTGTGGCTACGGCTTTCCGGCCTACCGCGGTGGCCCGATGTTCTGGGCCGATCAGGTGGGTCTTGGTTCCATTCTGGCGGCGGTGGAGAAGTACCACAGTGACGTTGGCGGTGAACAGTGGAAGCCTGCGGCCCTGCTTAAGCAACTGGTTGCGGATAAAAAGAAATTCGGCGACGTGTAAAACAGCTTCAAGCATCAGTCGGCCCTGGGTGTGCTGAGCACCCGGCCGGCACGCGACTTTTTTATTTCGAGGCAATTTTATGTCAGACGCCGTTATTGTATCTACCGCACGGACCGGTCTTGGGAAATCTTACCGGGGCGCTTTGAACAACACTCACAGCGTTGATCTTGCCGGGCATGTGATCAGACACGCTGTTGCACGTGCGGGTATTGATCCCGCTATCGTTGAGGATGTGATTCTCGGTGCAAGCTTTCAAGAAGGCGCACAGGGCAGGAATATGGCTCGTTTGGCGGCTATTCGTGGCGGTTTGCCGGTAACGACTGCAGGATTGTCGATCAACCGTTTTTGCAGTTCTGGCCTTCAGGCTATCGCTATTGCGGCGCAGCGTGTGGTTTCGGAGAAGGTGCCGGCGATGGTGGCCGGCGGCGTGGAGTCTATTTCTCTGGTTCAGAACGATAAGTTCAACAGCTTTCACGCGACCAACGAATGGCTGATGAAGAATAAGCCTGAGCTGTACATGGCGATGATTGAAACGGCGGACATCGTCGCCCAGCGCTATAACGTCAGTCGCGAATCTCAGGACGAATACGCCCTGATCTCACAGCAGCGTACGGCCGCTGCGCAGGAAGCCGGCAAGTTTGACGATGAGATTGTGCCGTTCGACGCGACGATGCTGGTGAAAGACAAGGAAACCGGCGCCGTGAGTAAAAAAGACGCCACTCTCACGCGCGACGAGTGCAACCGCCCGAGTACGACGCTTGAAGGTCTGCAGAGTTTGAAAGCGGTGCGCGGTGAGGGTAATTTTGTCACGGCGGGCAATGCCAGCCAGTTGTCTGACGGTGCGTCTGTGTGCACGGTGATGAACAGCACCTACGCCGAGAAAAATAATATCGAGCCTATGGGTATTTTCCGTGGCTTTGCCGTCGCAGGGTGCGAACCGGACGAGATGGGTATTGGCCCGGTGTTTGCCATTCCGCGTCTGCTGGAACGCAACGGCCTGACCATGGACGACATCGACCTTTGGGAGCTGAACGAAGCCTTCGCGTCTCAGGTTGTGTACTGCCGTGATCGTTTAGGCATTCCGATGGAAAAGCTGAATGTTAACGGTGGCTCTATTTCTATCGGTCACCCTTACGGTGTCACCGGTTCTCGCCTTGCCGGCCACGCCTTGATTGAAGGCAAACGTCGCGGCGCCAAATACGTTGTGGTGACCATGTGCATTGGCGGGGGCCAAGGAGCTGCAGGCTTGTTTGAAGTCGTATAATTGATCAAGGGCGCTGCACTTGTTGGCCAAAACCAGGATAACAAAAAAGGAAATATGTTATGAAGACCCGAATCACTGAGCTGTTTGGTATTCGCTACCCCATCATCCAGGGCGGTATGCACCATGTGGGTTATGCCGAGTTGGCCTCGGCTGTTTCCAATGCCGGTGGCCTGGGCATAATTACTGGATTGACGCAGCCTACGCCAGAAGATTTAGCGCGGGAGATTGCTCGCTGTCACCAGATGACGGATATGCCTTTTGGCGTAAACCTGACTTTTTTACCCTCATTTAGCGCTCCTCCTTATCTGGAGTATATCGACGCTATCATTCAAGGTGGTGTGACGGCCGTTGAAACAGCTGGGCGTAGCCCGGAACAGTACATGCCTCAGCTTAAGGCTGCCGGGATTAAGGTTATCCACAAGTGCACCTCTGTGCGGCATTCACTGAAAGCAGAAAGAATTGGCTGCGATGCCGTCAGCGTCGATGGTTTTGAATGCGGCGGACACCCTGGCGAAGACGACATACCGAACTTCATCTTGCTACCCCGTGCAGCCGACGAATTGACCATCCCGTTTGTCGCTTCTGGCGGCATGGCCGACGGGCGAAGCCTGGTAGCGGCGATGGCCCTGGGGGCCGAAGGCATGAATATGGGCACTCGCTTTCTGGCGACCAAAGAAGCCCCGGTTCACGATAACGTCAAGCGAGCGATTGTCGAAGCTGACGAGCTTCAAACCCGCCTGATTATGCGCAATCTGCGCAATACGGAAAGGGTTATGAACAATGCCGCCGTGCAGGAAATTGAGCGGATTGAAAAAGAAAAAGGCGAGTCTGAAACCATTGACGATGTGCGTCATTTGGTGACCGGAGTCAAAGGCCGTTTGGTTCTCCAGGAGGGCCGGATGGATGAGGCGGCCTGGAGCTGCGGTATGGTCGCCGGACTGATTCACGATGTTCCGAGCTGCGATGAGCTGATCCAGCGCATTATGTCCGAGACCGAGTTTATTGTGCGTGAGCGCCTGACCCAGTTTTTGAACGGCTAACGCCGCCAAGAATTCTTGACGCAGGCATCCTTGCGCAGGTAAAACCGCCGGTTTACCACCAAGCGCAGGGTATAAAGTACCGCGAAGCCGTGCATGGCTTACACTGGGGCGTCAGCCTGAATCTGCTGACCCAATAATTTGGGTGCAATGAAGGCGCCGCAAGCGGCGACCGCGCCGGTCCAGCCCGGTACCGGCCCATTTTGCGCAGGCGCAGCCGATAGTCCATGCACTCACGTTATAGGTGTTCAACCATGTCTGCATTTAACGCTGTTTTTCTTGATGTCACGTCTTTGAATCAGAACGACCTTGACCTCGAACCGTTGCACAACGCGTTCTCAAAACTAGACTGCTATGAGCACACATCTGCCGCTGAGATTATTCCGCGCCTGCAAGGCGCGCACGTGGCGATTGTGAATAAAGTGGTTCTCAGCGCCGATGTGTTGACGGCTTGCCCGGAGTTGAAGTTGATTTTGCTGTCGGCTACGGGTTTGAATAATGTGGATTTGCAAGCTGCAGAAGACGCCGGCGTTACGGTGTGTAATTGCCAGGGTTATGGCACCGCCACCGTTGCTCAGCACACCCTGATGCTGTTACTGGCGATGGCGACAAGCCTGCCGAATTATCAGAGCGCGGTTCGAGAGGGACGTTGGCAAACGTCCACCCATTTCTGTTTTCTGGACTTTCCGATTGTGGAGCTGGATGGAAAAACGTTGGGTGTTCTGGGCAGTGGTGAGATTGGCAGCGCGGTAGCGCGCTTGGGCGATGCTTTGGGTATGCGGGTGATTACCGCCAATCTACCGGGCCGTTCGCCCAAAGCAGGACGGGTAAGTGTGGACGAGCTGCTGCAGCGGGCCGATGCCATTACGCTGCATTGTCCGTTAAATGACAATACCCGCCACCTGATTGGTGAGGCAGAGTTGGCGAAAATGAAGCCCCACGCCTTCATCGTCAACACCGCCCGCGGTGGTTTGATTGACGAACAGGCCTTGGCTGCCGCGCTGCGCCGGGGCCACTTGGGTGGAGCGGCAACGGATGTGCTGGTTCAAGAACCCCCCGTGGATGGCAGTGTGTTACTGGCGCAGGATATTCCACGGCTGATAGTGACGCCCCACACCGCTTGGGGTAGCCAGGAGGCGCGGCAGCGGATCGTGGGTCAGATGGCAGAAAACGCGGCAGCGTTTCGTTCCGGGAAGCCTTTGCGGCGGGTGGCTTGAGGCTCTGACAACCACCGCATAGCCAAATGTTTACATCAGGTTAATCGTGTTTACGGCGACCTGATGTAGAGCTTTTCAGGCGCGAAAAAGTAGCGGGTACAACCCCGAGCCAGGCCGCCAGCTGATTGTCTGGCACCCGTTTTGTGAGCTCCGGGTACTCGTCTTGCATCAGCGCATAGCGTTCGATTGCGGGCATGGTGTGTTTTCGAAATTCGCGCATACTGGCTAATTCGGCCAGTTCTTCTGTCAGTGCCAGCGCAAATTTGGGCCATTGGCTCCCACCGTGACTTTGCACTTCCGAGCGAAACGCAGCGAAATCCGCCACCCACGCGGTGACCGGCACGCTGCTGCTCAGGCATAAAGTGTTGCGTACGGTGCGGCTGCGACCGAACACAGGCCAGACAATATCGCCTTCCGAAAAAAAGTGATGAATGGCCACTTTACCGTTTGCGGTTTCGCGAAACATGCGCATCACGCCATGCTGGATCAGGTAGACATTGGCCCAGGGGCGGTCGTGTTTTTCCATAGCCGCCTCAGCGTCTATTTTCCGCACATTGAACAACCGGGCCAGCCCACTCAAAAACAGACTTTCTGGCGCTGTTTTGTCATCACTCAGAGGTATACCAAAAACCCGGCTTAAGCTGTCAAGCAAAAGCATTTCAGGGGTCGTGTGCGGCAACTTAGCCATATCCGGATGTTGCTCCGACAACAGATGAGACGATGAGGACACATCAGGCCGAAAAAAAATGTTCATGGCGTTGCCTCCTCCTCATTGATGCTATTGCTTAAATAGCCTGATAGAAAATGAGTGCTCAAAACGGCTCTAATCATCAACATTGGGTGGTTCCATCTTGTTGCTACTCACCATGCCTTAAATACGTAAAAATCCGCTAATAGTTCAGCTCTGCGTTGCTTTTACGAGCTGTTTTGGGGGCACTAGCGGTGCTAGACTTGCCCGCTTTACGAATCGGGATAGAACTTCCATGGCAGCGGCGCTGGCGCTTTTCTTCAAACTGACACCGCTCTACGTCACAGTGGTGCTGGGCTGGCTGGCTGGGCGCTATTTACACGCCAGTGGCCATCATATTGCCGGCATCATGTTGTATATCGTAACGCCGTCCATCGTGTTCTCCGGCGTGATGGCGGCACCCCTGGCCTCCGAAATCATTTTGTTGCCGTTTCTGGTGTTCGGTTTTTGCAGCTTTCTGGGCATGACTCACCAGGCGTTGGCCCGACGCTGGATTGGTGACAGCAGCGCCGCGATCATGCCGTTGTGCGTGGGCAGCCCCAACGCCGGCTATTTTGGCGTGCCGGTGGCGCTGCTGTTATTCGGCGAGGAAGGGCTGGCAATCTATATTGTGTGCATGCTGGGTACATCGCTGTACGAAAGCTCGGTGGGTTTTTATCTGGCGGCCCGCGGCCGCTACAGCGTGTCCGACGCGCTCAAACGGGTGGCGCGGTTGCCGTCTGTGTATGCCTTTGCGCTGGCGGTAACGCTGAACCTGTCGGACATTGGAATTCCGCAGGTGTTCGAACCGCTGTTTGATAATTTGCGCGGCACCTACAGTATTCTGGGTATGATGATCATTGGCATGAGTATATCCAGTTTTCGCGGGCTGGCGGGCAATCTGCGTTTCACGGCCCTGGCTTTTTTCGGCAAGTTTGTATCTTGGCCGTTGTTGGCCAGTGCATTCTGGTGGCTGGATGCGACTCATGTGGGGGTTTATTCAGACGCCGTGCATAAAGCCATTTTCCTGATTTCTATTACCCCGATTGCGGCCAATACGGTGGTGATTGCCACCATGTTGGACACATCGGTAAAACAGGCTGCCGGCACCGTGCTGCTATCTACGGCAGTGGCACTGGTGACCATTCCGCTGATGGTGGCGCTGGCGTTTTAGGCGCCGCGTTTACGTTCCCGTAGGGCCGCCTCAAGATCGGCGCTCCCGTGCCAGCGCGCTGATGTCGTCACGAATTTGCGCCACGGTCAGGTCGGGCCTTAGCAACAGCCGCGCCCGGCCACGAGCATCAAACACGTACACACCGGCGCTGTGAGACACATTGTAGTTGTTGTTCTCATCCGGCTCGTCGTAACCGAAGGTGGTGCGATAGCGCTTTGCCAGCCGCCGTAGCTGGGGCTCGCTGCCGGTTACGCCGGCAATCCGGTCACCGTAGAAGTGAGTGTAAGCGGCAATCTGCTCAGGCGTGTCCCGGTGCGGGTCTACGCTGACAAACACAATAGTCACCCGTTCACGCTCGTTGTCGGGCAGTGTGCCTACGGCTCGGGATAGCCGTGCCAGGGTGGTGGGGCAAATGTCCGGGCAGCGGGTGAAGCCAAAAAACACCAAGCGCACCTGGCCCTCAGAGTCGCTGGCGTTTATCGCTTTGCCTTGGGTGTTTATAAGCTCGAACTCCAAAGGCGGCATTAACCTGCTGATATCTTTGCCGTGCCAGTTACGGTCGCTCTGATCACAGCCCACCAGCGCAAAGGCCGCGAGCAATAGCGCCATGAAACCGGCGATTTTTGTGTCTGAAACGAAAGTCGACATAACGGTGTGCTCCTCTCAGGTGTTCGTGTGTCTGGATGATTGGGCCAGCGCTGCGGTTTGTTTTGGGTAGCGGCCATCTTCGTGCATGGCCCGGCGCAAAATAATCAGAATACCCAGTACGCTCATCATCGCCGGCGGAATCCAGGTCAGCAAGCCGCCAAGCAACTGGTCAGTCTCTGGCGCCAGTGGCCAGGCGCGGCCGCACACCTCGTAAACGTCGTACACCATGCCCCGTGAAAACACGATCCAGGCGCCTAGCAGCATCTGCGGAACCGCCACCAACGCCAGCAGCAGCATCCGTTTGCCGTAGCCCAGAGCGCGGGTTATATGAGGAGAACGGGGATCGAATATCAGCCACCAGAACAGCAGGCCGTCTAACAGCATGCTCCAGTTCATTATCCAGTACAGCTGGCGGCTGAGCATGGCGTCGAAGTGGATGCCGGGCGACAGCCAGAAATAAACCAGGCCCACAAACAACACCGGCGCCACCACCGGATTTTGCAAAACGCGGTAACTCAGCCGCACGGGCGCCAGCCAGGGCCGTGCACTCTGAGGAATTTTACGGCTCCAGAAACGCATTATCGGCAAAGGATTGGACAACGCGATTAAAACCGGGCCGACGTGATGCAGAACCAGGTGCTGGCCCCGGTGAACAAAAAACATGTATTGGGAATAGTAATCGAAGGCGGTTTGCATCATCGCGTAACACATCACCACGCCCACCACGAAGGTGACAATACGCCCGGGGCCGGGGCGCTCGCTTGCTGGCATGCGTAGAAGCGCCACGCCGTAAAGCCCCATTGCCAGCGTGTAGCTGGCGATGGTCAAAGGCGAAAAATCGTAGGGCAGCAGGGCGTTGACGCCGTTCATAGGTGCTACTCGAAATTGCTCTGTTGCAAGCGCTGGCGCGGATTTTTTATTTTCTTTAGCAGAGTGTTGACCGCCGCTGCCTTTATTTCAAGTTCACAGCCTATCTAACTGGCGGGCATTCTCAATCCAGGCTGCGAAGTGCGAGCTTTCTATCAGCGGAGCGCCGTTGTTACTTCGGCGCCAGCGGGGCTTTTGGCCTCAGAAATATCGGTTCGAGCATGGCGCACAACGCTGACGCCGGCCGATATCGCCAGGGTGCCCATAATGGCGGCAACGCTTAGGTCCGGCCAGGCGCTTCCCGTTCCGAAAACACCCAGCGCGGCTGCCATTACGGCCAGATTGCCGATGGCGTCATTTCGGCTGCACAGCCAGACCGAGCGCATATCAGAGTCGCCGTCTCGAAACCGAAATAGCACAAAGGCAACGCCCAGATTGGCAATCAAAGCCAGCAGACCAATGGTACCCATGGTAAAGGGTTCGGGAGTAATGCCTTGCTCCATCACCCAAAGCGTACGGGCCCACACCACAATGCCGAACAGCGCCATGGTAATGCCTTTCACCATGGCCGCGCGCCCGCGCCAGAGCATGCCGAGAGACAGAACAGAAAGCGACAGGATGTAGTTGGCGCTATCGCCAAAGAAATCGATGGCGTCCGCCATCAAAGAAACCGAGCCCGACTGCAAACTGGCAGCACCCTCCACAAAAAACATGGCCAGATTAACCCAAAGGGCAATCCAAAGTGCGCGCCGAAAACCCGGGGCCGGGGATCTTAGTACGGGACCGGAGCAACCGCAGGCCATACCCACCTCCTTTCATTAAGTAGGTGGGTATTAAAAACCCTGTAGCTGCTACAGGGTCAATGTCTGGCAAGCTGTTTTCGCAATGTTTTCGTGGCTACTCGGTTTAGCCGTCACATGGTTTAACAGTCACATGGCTTAGTAGCCACCCGGTTTATGAGTTCCGGGCACATGGTTGCGCCGGTCTGTGTCTCTGCCCGACAGGTCGCCCAGCTCTGAACTCAGCCCCCCCATAATGCCGCACTGCTCAACGGTGCCTGTTTTTGAGCAGGCCTGTTGCAACTGTTGCAGGGCCGTTTCAAGATTCGCAAGCTCGTTCAACCGGTCGCGCACGTGGCTCAAATGTCGAGCCAGAAGGGCGTCCACTTCATGGCAGTCTGCTTCGGGATTTTCGGACAGCCGAATGAGCTCGCGGATTTCGTCCTGAGTCATATCAAGGTTACGGCAGCGCTTGATGAACAAAAGACGGTTCAAATGTGCGTTACGATAAACACGGTAACCGCTGGCGTCCCGATTTGGCTTTAGCAGCAAACCGATTTTTTCATAGTAGCGAATCGTTTCCACGGGAATCGATGCGTGACCGCATACCTCACCAATTTTCATCGCATCGGGTGTCCTGATGGTTGGTTTTGCCCGGGAGTTTTACAGGCTGTTCAGGTTGTCCAGCAAATAGTTGGCGCGTTTCAACAGCGCTTCGCGGCGCTCCGGTTTTTGCTTTTCCCAGTTGCGATACATCATAGTCATGCGCGGATTTTTAGCGAACTGGTCGCGGTGGCGGTCGATAAAGTGCCAATACAAAGAGTTGAACGGGCAGGCGTCGTCTTCGGTGGCTTTGGCCACTTTGTAGTGGCAATTGCTGCAATGGTCAGATTGGCGCTGGATGTACTTGCCGCTGGCGGCGTAGGGTTTCGAACCCAGATAGCCTCCATCAGCGTGCATCACCATGCCCCGCACGTTGGGCAGCGACACCCAGTCGTAGGCGTCTACATACACCGCCAGATACCAGTCGCAAATTTCATCCGGCGTAATGCCGGCCAGCAGGGCGAAATTGCCGGTCACCATCAAGCGTTGAATGTGGTGGGCGTAGCCATTACGGCGAGTGGCATCGACGGCTTTTTGCATGCAGCGCATGCGGGTGTCGCCGGTCCAGTAGAATTCGGGCAGGGCGCGGTCATTGCCGAGCTGATTGTTACGGGCGTACTCGGGCATGTGCAGCCAGTAAATACCGCGCACAAACTCGCGCCAGCCGAGAATCTGACGAATAAACCCCTCCACCGCGTTGATGGGCGCACGCCCAGCGTACCAGGCTTGCGCGGCGCGTTCGCACACGGCAAGGGGGTCGAGCAAACCGCAGTTTATGTAAGGCGACAAAATGGCGTGAAAGAGCCAGTCTTCGTGGTCAGATATCGCGTCCTGGTAGTCACCGAAGCACGGCAAGGCGCAGTCAATGAAGTGTTCCAGAGCGCGCTCGGCGTCGGCGGCCGTTACCGCAAAATGGAAGTCGTCGCTGCTGCCAAAATGGTCGCCGAGGTGCTCTTCAACCATGTTGATGACTTCTTGGGTGACGGCATCCGGCTCAACCCGAAACGGCGTGGGCGCCGGCGGTTTGCCCGTCCATTTGCGGCGATTTTCAGCGTCGTAGTTCCACTCGCCGCCTTCGGGCTTTTGCTCCGGGGTCATCAGTAGCCCGGTTTTGCGCCGCATTTCCCGGTAGAAATACTCCATGCGCAGCTGTTTGCGGCCTTCGGCCCAGTTGGCAAATTCTTGTTTAGTCGCAATAAAGCGGGTGTCCGGGCGAATTTCTGTCATTACGCCCAGAGTCTTGTGCCATTGGCTGATAATGTCGTGCAGCCGCCATTCGCCGCACTCGGTGGTAATAATGCGCTCGGGTTGGTGGGCGTTTATGTGCTCGGCCATCACCTGTTCCAGGCTTTGCGCAGCGTTATCGGGATGATAGCGCTGGTAATGCACGCTGTAGCCGTCGGCTTCCAGCTGGCTGGCAAAATGGCGCATGGCGCTGTACAGCAGTATCAGTTTTTTCTTGTGGTGATCGGTGTAGTTAGCCTCGCTGTGAACTTCCGCCATAACGATGCGGTCGGTATCGCGATCGGCGCCTTTCAAAGCGCTCAGGCCTGGCGTTAGCTGGTCTGCGAGAATCAAAATCAGGTTAGCCATAGTGCTTTATCCAGACAGTGTGTGTTCCAAAAGGGGCAGGCAGCATGCTCAACAACCGCAACTCCGTCTTTTGATGCCCTTATTCTGCCCGAGTTTATCTGGGATGACGCGCTGATTCGCCGCTGCGATTTGAGCGGTCCACGCGATCTTTCTTACCCTACGGCGGTGGAATTCAATCAGACGTATCCGATGAGCGATTGCGCCAATCGGTGGTTTTCGCGAATCATCTGATGTCTGTAGCAGAGAACCCCACACCGGCCGGCACTGTGTTTACCCAGCTCAGCCTTGGCGTTTAGCCGCCGGTCATATTCATAAAGCGCAACACCTGCACCTCACCGTTGATGGAAAAGTGGTGTTTTTCCGGTTTCAGATCCATCGCCTGGGCAATGGCATCTTGCAGGCGTTGGTCAGAAATGGGGTTGGCGCGCAGCACTCGCCGCAGGTCCACAGAGTGTTCGTTGCCCAGACACAGCAAAAGGCGGCCTTCAACCGTAACCCTTACCCGGTTGCAGGTGGAGCAGAAGTTGTGGGAGTGGGGAGAAATAAAACCGACCTGAATCGGGCTGTCTGCCATACGGTAATAGCGCGCCGGACCACCGGAATCTGCAGCAGCAGGCACCAAGTCGTGATGGCGGGTAATGATCTCGCGCACTTCGTCGCTGGTGCAAAGGGCTTCGCCGCGATCGTGTTCGGAAATCTCGCCCAGGGGCATTTCTTCAATAAAGGTGATGTCCACCTGTTTGCGGCGGGCGTACTCAACCAGTTCGGGCACATCCTGATCGTTACGGCCTTTCATCACCACCGTGTTCAGCTTAATACCACGGAAACCGGCCTCGCAGGCGGCGTCTATGCCATCAAGCACCTGCGACAGCTTGCCGGTACGTGTGATGCTTCGAAATTTTTCGGCGTCTAGCGAATCCAGGCTGATGTTCAGGCGATGAAGCCCTGCTTTGCGCAGTGGCTCTGCCATAGAAGACAGTTGGTTGCCGTTGGTGGTCATGGCAAAATCACGCAGACCATAACCGCCGATTTCTTTCACCAGATCAACGATGCCTTTTCGCACCAGCGGTTCACCGCCGGTCAAACGGACTTTTTCAGTGCCCAGGTGGACAAAATTACGCGCCAACCTGGCGATTTCTTCGAGGGTGAGCACTTGTTGGCGGGGCAGGAAGGTCATGTCCTCCGCCATACAATAAACACAACGAAAGTCGCAGCGGTCGGTTACCGATAAACGTACATAATTAATGGTGCGCCCGAAACGATCCGTCAACTTATTGTTGGACATTGGCACAGTCTCCTTAGCAGGCAGTTCGAATTTTTATAAGTTATGACCCAGAGTATCGCAGACCACAGCGTGAAATCCGATACCCCAGGCTGGGCACGTGTGCCTGATTTGCGAGTGCACGTTACTTAGGTCATTCGCAGGTCAGCCAGCGTCGTTTTTCACAGCTGGCTTCTTTTTTACAGCTGTTTTAGGCCTGCGCGGGCTGGGTTTCTTTTTTGGCGGTAGCACCAGGGCTCTGAGTTCTTCCAGTGCCTCACCGGTATACACCGCCAGATTTTGCATGCTGGGTAAGGTGTCGCGGCAACCGGTAAAGCCAAAGCTCAAAGATCCGGCATAGCTCAGGCAAGTAATGTTCAGAGCTCCACCGTGAGTGATCAACGACACCGGGTACATGGCTTCCAGTTTAGCGCCTTCGTAATACAAATCTTCAGTGGGCCCTGGCACGTTGGAAATGGTGACGTTAAATACCGGTCGCATGCGCCCACCCAAGCCAGACACCAGCTGTAATATGTAGGGCGACATCAGCATCATGGTGTATTGGGTCAGCGCTTTCTTGGGCAACTTTTGCAGGTGCTCTTTGGCTTTGGACGAGGATTCTTTGATGCACTCCAAGCGCGTTAGCGGATCAGGTTCGTTGGTGGCCAGGGCGGCAATCATGAAGCTGATCTGGGTTCCGGTGCCTTCGTCACCCGCCGGGCGTATGTTGACCGGTATGCCCGCTGTTAATGACATTTCGGGCAAATTGTCCTGTTCCAGCAAAAAACGCCGCAACGCAGTGCCGCACAGATACAGCACAACGTCGTTCATTGAGCTGCCCGAGGCGCGGGCTATGGCTTTCATGTCTTCCAGCTGATATTGCTGGGTGGCGAAGCGGCGCTGACCGGTAACCCGATGATTGATCTTGGAAACCGGGCCGGCGAAGGGGGCGGTCAGGCCGTCTTTCGGATGGCGTGCCGAGCGAATCAGGCGATTGCTGGCCTGCCACAGCCGTGGCGCTAAGCCCAACTGCAGTTTGAGAGCGTCCATAGCTTGGGACACAGCACCTGGCACACTGGCTTCGCTGTCGGTCTTCTTGCCGCGCCGGCTTTCCGGACGCACTGACCAAGGTGGCAGCATGTCGCGCTCGTCGGGGGATTTGCTCAGTACCCTTTGCATCAGGCGCACACCACTGATGCCGTCAATCATGCAGTGATGCATCTTCGTGTACAGGGCAAACCGGTTGTGTTCCAGACCTTCGATCATGTGGCATTCCCACAGCGGCCGCGACAGATCCAGCGGGTTGGAATGCAGGCGCGATACCAGTACCCCCAGCTCGCGTTCACCGCCGGGCTTTGGCAGAGCTGAGTGGCGCACGTGATAATCCAGGTCAATATCTTTGTCGTAATTCCAGGCGGGCGCCAAAACGCGGCCTAACAAGCTTGGCCATACCAGCTTGCAGCACCAAGGGAGCTCAATACTACCGGCTTGCTTCATACTTCTGACCAAGTCGCCGGTGAAGGTAGAAGGGGCGTTGTCGGGCAGGCTGAAAATTTGTAGGTTGCCCACGTGCATGGGTGTGTCGTCAGACTCGACCGCTAGCCAAGAGGCGTCCAATGTTGCCAGGCGTTTCATTCCGTGTTCACCCCTACTGTATCTGGAACATGAAAAAGAGCAGCAAGCCCTGATCCTTCAGTGTATGAGGTACTGTCACGATAAACGAATGCTGACACAAGAAAATTCGGCAGAAAGGGCAAGACTGCCACCAGCGCCAAAGCGCTGGCGGCGATGCAACGACCCGCTGCTGGCAATCCGGCCCACGCGTTGAAAATATCTGTGGCCGTGTTGATCGCCTTAGCGGGCGGCTGCCCAACACCTGCAAGTATCCATGAACGCTCAGGATTTGCAGTAAAGTGTCGGTAATTTTTTGAAAATTCCGTTACATACTTGGCGTTGCCGAAGGACACCGATACTGCGTCACCACCTTTAGGTCACTGACGCTTTGCAGATGCACGTCGAAGCCCCACAGCCGGTGTATGTGGCGCAGCACTTCTTCGCTATCGTCTGCTAACGGCCGACGTTCATTCACGATGTGGCGCAGGGTCAACGAGCGGTCGCCACGCAAATCCACATTCCACACCTGAATATCCGGCTCGCGACTGCTCAGGTTGTATTGCCGGGCCAACTTTTCGCGCAGTGTGCGGTACCCGATTTCATCGTGAATGGCGGTCACCAGGTAGGCGTCTTCTTCATCGTCGTTTTCAATGGCAAACAGTTTTAAATCGCGCATCACTTTGGGCGACAGAAACTGCTGGATGAAACTTTCGTCTTTGAAGTTTTTCATGGCGAAATGCAGGGTTTTCTGCCAGTCGGAGCCGGCAATGTCTGGAAACCATTCGCGATCTTCGTCTGTAGGCTGCTCACACAGTCGGCGTAAGTCGGTGAAAATCGCAAACCCCAAGGTGTAAGGGTTTATGCCCGAATAATAACGGCTGTTGAACGGCGGTTGGTAAACCACCGCAGTATGACTGGCCAACAGTTCCAGCATGAACCCGTCGGTTACCAGCCCTTTGTCGTACAGCGCGTGAATCAGGGTGTAGTGCCAAAAAGTTGCCCAGCCTTCATTCATCACCTGGGTTTGCCGCTGTGGATAAAAATACTGACCCAGTTTGCGCACGATGCGAATAATTTCTCGCTGCCAGGTTTCCAGTAAAGGCGCGTTCTTTTCAATGAAATACAGAATGTTTTCCTGGGCCTCCTCCGGGAAACGCTTTTTAGTACTTTCGGGGTCGGTGTCATCGGTGGGCAAGGGAACGGTGCGCCACAAATCGTTGATGCGGCGCTGCTGGTATTCTTCGCGTTCGGTCTGGCGCAGCTTTTCCTCGCCGGCAGAAACGGGCGATGGCCGCTTGTAGCGATCCACTCCATAGTTCATCAGCGCGTGGCAGGAATCCAGCATTTCCTCTACCGCGCCTACACCGTAGCGCTCCTCACATTCAGCGATGTAATGGCGGGCAAACACCAGGTAATCAATAATCGCGCTGGCGTCGGTCCAGGTACGAAACAGGTAGTTGCCCTTAAAGAAAGAATTGTGGCCATAGCAAGCGTGGGCAATCACCAGCGCTTGCATGGGCAGAGTGTTCTCTTCCATCAGATAGGCGATACACGGGTCTGAGTTGATGACGATTTCGTAGGCCAGCCCCATTTGCCCGCGCTGGTAACCTTTCGATGTGTTGAGGAACTGCTTGCCGAACGACCAGTGGTTGTATCCTACCGGCATGCCCACGGAGCTGTAAGCGTCCATCATCTGTTCGGCGCTGATCACCTCTACCTGATTAGGGTAGGTGTCCAGACCGAACTCAGCTGCACATTTTGCGATTTCTTCGTCGTAGCGCTGGATCAGGTCAAAGGTCCATTCTGACTCGGTCGAAATTGGCTTTCGCGCTTTCACAGCCTTAGGCGGCTCGGGCGGGCTGTCAACGCGCAGTGCGCGATCGTTGTGTTGATTCATGCGGCTTTCCTCTCGAACAGCCGGCGGAAGACCGGGTAAATGTCGCTGGCATCGGCAATCTGCTGCATCGCGAATGCGTGCGGAAAGCGCGCCAGAATTTTCTCGTATTCGTACCAGAGCATCTGATGGTTCTGGGGTGTAATTTCTATGTAGGCGTAATATTGCACCAGCGGAAGCAACTGGTCTGCTAACAGTTTGCTGCACACTGGGGAGTCGTCATTCCAGTTGTCGCCGTCAGACGCTTGGGCCGTGTAAATGTTCCACTCAGCCGGTGAGTAGCGACTTTCGATGATTTTCTGCATCAGTTTCAGCGCGCTGGACACGATGGTTCCGCCGGTTTCCCGCGAATAGAAAAACTCTTCTTCGTTCACTTCTTTGGCGCTGGTGTGATGGCGAATGAACACCACGTCGATTTTTTTGTAGTTCTTCTGTAAGAACAGGTACAGCAAAATAAAGAAGCGTTTAGCGATGTCTTTGTGGGTTTGCGTCATAGAGCCTGACACATCCATCAAACAGAACATCACCGCGCTGGTGGCCGGTTGCGGTTGCTTCAGATGCTGGCGGTAGCGCAAGTCGATTTCGTCAATAAACGGAATGCGCTTCACGTTGGCTTTCAACCGTGCGATTTCTTCTTCCAGAACCTGAGTCTGGTCGGCGTGGCTGAACGCAGCGTCCAGATCATCCGGCGCTATTTTCAGTGCGGCGAGCTGCTCTTCAAGTTCGCGGATTTTATGTCGGCGGGCTCCACCTAAGCCCAGGCGACGAGCGTGGGATCCGCGTAAAGAACGAATAACATCGAGCTTGGCCGGCACTCCTTGGGTGCTGAAGCCAGAACGCACGTATTTGAACGACTCGGTGTCTTTCAGGCGTTTGCGCACCAGATTGGGCAGCGCCAAATCGTCAAACAGGAAGTTCAGGAACTCTTCCTGAGTAATCTGAAAGGCGAAGTCATCCATTCCCTCACCGTCTTTGCTGGCTTGGCCATTGCCTTGCCCTTGTCCGCCACCGTCGGCCGGTTTGGGAAGAGTGTCGCCTGCCAGAAACTCTTGGTTGCCGGGGTGCACCACTTCCTGACGCCCGCCCTGGCCGTGGTGAAAAATCGGTTCCTGAATGTCGCGATTGGGAATGCTCACGCTTTCCCCATGCTCCACATCGGTAATGGAGCGCTTTTTCACCGCTTCAGCCACGGCCTTCTTTATGTGATGGCGATAACGGCGCAGGAATCGTTCCCGGTTCACTGCGCTTTTGTTTTTACCGTTCAGACGTCGGTCAATAATGTGGGTGCTTCCCATAAAGCTACTCTCTATGCAAGTACGGCTATGCAGTGTGCAGTGCTCGGTACAATGCTTCGTACAGAGCACCCGTTACCGGTCAATGGGATTTGCGAACCCGCAGGTACCACTCGGCCAGCAAGCGCACCTGTTTCTCGGTGTAACCACGGTCTATCATCCGGTCAACGAACTGCTTGTGCTTTTTCTGATCTTCGTTATTGGCTTTGGGATTGAACGAAATCACCGGCAGCAAGTCTTCGGTGTTTGAGAACATTTTCTTCTCGATCACACTGCGCAGTTTTTCATAGCTCAGCCAAGAAGGGTTGTCGCCCTGGTTATTGGCGCGAGCACGCAATACAAAATTGACGACCTCGTTGCGGAAATCTTTGGGGTTGCTGATGCCCGCCGGCTTCTCGATTTTCTCCAGTTCTTCGTTAATAGAGACTCTGTCCAGAATTTCCCCGGTGTCCGGGTCGCGAAATTCCTGGTCTTGAATCCATAGGTCGGCATAGGTGACGTAGCGATCGAACAGGTTCTGGCCGTATTCGCTGTAGCTTTCCAGATACGCAGTCTGAATTTCTTTACCAATAAACTGTACGTAGTGGGGGCCCAGGAATTCTTTGATGTAGCGCAGATAGCGCTCTTGAATGTCGGGCTGGAATTGTTCCTGTTCAATCTGCTTTTCAATCACATACAGCAGGTGCACCGGGTTGGCGGCCACTTCGTTGGTGTCGAAGTTGAACACTTTCGACAGAATCTTGAAGGCGAAACGAGTGGACAGGCCATCCATGCCTTCATTTACACCGGCGGCATCGCGGTATTCCTGAATTGATTTGGCCTTGGGGTCGGTGTCTTTGATGTTCTGGCCGTCGTAGACCCGCATTTTCGAGAAAACACTGGAATTGTCCGGGTCTTTTATGCGCGACAACACAGAGAACTGGGCCAGCATGTCCAGGGTGTCCGGCGCGCAGGGCGCACCCGCCAGGGAACTGTGTTCCAGCAGCTTGCGGTAGATTTCGACTTCTTCGGTTACCCGCACGCAATAGGGCACTTTCACAATGTACACACGGTCCAGAAAGGCTTCGTTGTGTTTGTTGTTGCGAAAAGTTTGCCATTCGGATTCGTTAGAGTGAGCCAGAATAACGCCATCAAAGGGCACGGAACCCATGCCTTCGGTGGTGTTGTAGTTGCCTTCTTGGGTGGCGGTCAGCAGGGGGTGCAGAACTTTGATGGGCGCCTTGAACATTTCCACAAACTCAAGCAGGCCCTGGTTGGCTTTGCACAGGCCACCACTGAAACTGTATGCGTCGGGGTCATCCTGGGAATAGTCTTCCAGCATGCGGATGTTCACTTTTCCCACCAGGGCGGAAATGTCCTGGTTGTTGTCGTCGCCCGGTTCGGTTTTGGATACGCCTACCTGGTCCAGAATGGACGGATACCGCTTTACTACTCGGAACTGGCTGACGTCGCCGCCAAACTCGTGCAGGCGCTTCACGGCCCAAGGCGACATGATGCTTTTCAGATAACGCGGAGGGATGCCGTATTCTTCGTGCAGAATTTCGGTGTCTTCGGCGGGGTCAAACAAACCCAGCGGTGACTCGTTAACCGGCGAGCCCTTGATGGCGTAAAATGGCACCTTTTGCACCAAGGATTTGAGCTTTTCCGCCAGCGACGACTTACCACCGCCTACTGGACCCAGCAGGTATAAAATCTGTTTCTTTTCCTCTAGCCCCTGGGCGGCGTGGCGGAAGAAAGACACGATGTTTTCCACCGCTTCTTCCATTCCGTAGAATTCGGAAAACTCCGGGTAACGTTTGATGATTTTGTTGGAAAATATGCGTGACAATCGGGTATCACGTGAGGTGTCTATCAGTTCGGGTTCGCCAATAGCCAAAAGTAGGCGCTCGGAAGAGCTCGCATAAGCCCCGGGGTCGTTTTTGCAGATCTCCAAGTATTCCTCTAGAGAAAACTCTTCTTCTTGAGTCCTTTCATAACGGTTCTTGTACTGTTGCAGAATGCTCATGAATGCCCCTCGCTTACAATGGTTTAACCGTTCGTAACGTGTATTCCTCATCAGTGTATTGTCTCCGCACGCCTGGGCGGAACTGCTCGCAGCTGGGCGCACGTGTTGTAATTACTTATAGGGTTATTTTTTGTTTTTGGCCTACTTATCGGAAGCTTAGTTTAACTTTTCCGGTTTGGACAGTGGCTTAGCGGCAGCTGTTCCGTGGCCAAAACAATAAATTCGCCCAATCAGCGTTTGTACAGCTGGAACACACTTTCCGTGGCGCCACTCAGGCCTTTGCGCTTGGCGAAAGGGTCGTCTTTTGCCATGTTCTCTTGGCGCAGGCGCTCAACGGTAAAGTCATCGCTGAACAGTTCGTACACCTCGTGGTCAGTGACGTTGAACGGCGGCCCGGTCATTTCACCGCCGTTGTAATCCAGGGTAATCAGCAGCATGCCACAGCTCTCAGGCAAGATAGCGCTCAGGTGGCTGGCATAGCGCTGGCGCATGGACGGTGGTAGGGCAATCAGTGCGGCGCGGTCGTACACCCAACGTACGTTGCTTACGTTTGCAGGAGACAGCTGGTAAAAGTCACCGCACCACAATTCGAGGGTGTCGTCATGGCGGAAACGGGTAAACGGCGAACCGGGTGTCACCATTGCTTTTTCGCCGGCTTCTTCAAAAAAATCTTTGCAGGCAATGCGGCTAAGTTCCACGCCCAGAACGGGATGGCCGCGATCATGAAGCCACCAGAGATCGTGGGATTTACCGCACAGCGGTACCAGAACCTGGTCTTTTTCTGGCCCTGTCAGGTTTGGCCAGTGCTCGTGCAAATAATGGTTGACCGACTTTTGGTGGAACCCGGTCTCTTTACGTTCCCAGCGGGCATGCCAGAATTCATGATCCATGATGTCGCCTTTTTTTAGCTGCAAGACAATATTGGCAACGCATTAATGCGCCACGTCAGTACTTTTAGCATAAGCGTAATCGACCTGCTAACCGCCGTTGTAATGATAAAAAATCCGCCTGGGTTACAGGTAAAATATAAGGGTTTTTTGCTCAAAATGTAAAACATTGCAATAAAAAGAGCTTGCGCTCTATCAAGGTGTTGGTTTTCGAGCTAGGTTAAACCCCGGTAAGATTTTGACGACAGTCAAGATGGGCAGGCTGCCCGTCGTAAACTCAGGGAGCTTTAGAGTGACAGTAACTTATCGTTTTACGATGGTGTTTCTAGTTGCCGTTATGGCAACCGGATGTTCCTCGTTCAAGCATAAACAACAGATGAATTCGTTTAACGACGCCTACACCACGGGCGACCTTGACCGTGCTTTGCTGGCCGTGAGTTTCAAAACAGCGGAAGGCACAGCGGTAGACTCCGAAGCCCATTTGCTGGATTTGCTGCACCAGGGCGAGTTACACCGTATGGCTGGCCGCTATCAGGAAGCCGCGGATACTTATGACCTGGCCGAAGAAGGCATGAAGTACCTGGACACCGAAAGCCTGGTGGAACAGTCCGCAGAAGGTTTTATGGCGGTGATGGTGAATGATTCCGAGCGCGACTATGAGGCGCTGATGTCAGAGGCTATTTTGGTCAACACCTACAAAGCGCTTTCGTTTCTGGCAGTGGCCAATAATGAATACGCTCGCATAGAGTTTAAACGGGCAGATGATCGTACTCGGCGCGCCGTGGAGTTCTTTGGCAAAGAGATTGCCGAGCAACGCAAGGCACTGGAAGAAGAAGCGCAGAACCAGCAAAGCAGTGCAGCGCTGGTCAGCGACAGTCTCCGTAGCAACCAGCTGCAAGCCGTTGTGGAACAGAACTACGGCGCGGCGGAACAGTGGTCGGTATTGTCTGAGTTCATGGTGCCAGCCAGCACTTACATGAACGGCCTGTATTTTTTGGCCAACGCGAGCAGTAGCAGCGACTTCGAACAGGCTGCAAGCTCACTCAAGCGTGTTGCTGCGATGAAAAACGACAGCCTTGTGCTGCAAAAAGACGCTGAGCTGGCCACGGCTTTGGCCAGCGGAGAGCAGTCGGTTACCGAGCTTGCCCCACAGATTTGGGTCGTGTACGAAAATGGTCTTGGCCCGGTGTTGGAAGAAACTCGCTTTGACGTTCCTTTGCTGCTGCTTCACGGCAACCAGCAGGCACCGGCGTATTTCGGCATTGCTCTACCACAATACAGTGATCGGACGTTTATTCCCGGTGGTTTGAGCGTTTCCAGCAGCACAGGCGAAAAAGTTGAAACTGAGCGTATCTCTGATATGGGCTCGGTGATTCGCACTGAAATGAAAGCGCGCTTCCCCGGTGTTTTGGCGCGAGCCGTTTCCTCGGCGATCATTAAGGCCATCATCCAGAATGAAGCGTCTGAAAATTTTGGCGTGTGGGGGCAACTTGGTGCCGCCGCCTTGACCATAGCGACCACCCAGGCCGATTTGCGTGGCTGGCAGGCTCTGCCCAACCACTGGCAAGCGGCGCGGATAGATCGCCCGGAAAACGGCCAACTGGTTTTAAGCGACGCGGCGGGTAACGCCTTAGGCACGCTTGCGATTCCCCAGCAGCCGTTTACTCTGGTTTACGTTAAGTGGCCTACAGTGACGAGCTCTGCCAGCGTTGTTGTACTGGATCTGCAAGGCAGCAACCCAGCGCTTGCCGAGCAATTGCCAAAACCGGATCGGCTGACGGCGGCGCCATAAACGTATTGGGGAACTTTCACAATGAACATGAAAAGACTGATTGTCGCTTTTGGTTGTGCGTTGCTGCTGACTGGTTGTGCCAGCCAGCAGCCTGCAAACAACGCTGCGTTTATTGATCGTCCGCAACTTCAGATAGATCCTGAAGTGAATTACTTTGCCGCTGTGTCCGAGATGTTGGAGGAGCGTGTTAGCCAGCCAGATGGCAGCAGCCTGCTGAAAATCCAGTACGCGGTAGAGGCTCGTTCCGACGCAGACCTGGCCTGGAAAATTACCTGGTTTGACAACAACGGTATGCAGGTTAAAGGCGTTGGCGAAGGTTATCGCAAAGCCTCCCTGCTAACCGGCCAAACCCGTTACTTTACCGCAGTGGCGCCCCATGCCCGGGTGACCGATTACCAACTTCATCTTCGTGAACCTAAGCAATAAGGATTCTGCAATGTTCAAACTCAGTCTCGTTCGCTTCGTTGTTATCTCCACCGGCCTGCTGATTCTTGCCGGTTGTGCGGCGCCTACCCGTTATATTGACCCAGCCGCCGACGACGGCGCCGTGGCTATGGGCATGGATTACCGGGATTTTGAAAAAGCCGCGACCGAAGCAGTAGACAGCATGCTGGAAAGTGGCGCAGTCACCAACCCTAACGGCGGTCGCTACATTATGGTGGTCAGCCGTATCAGCAACGACACCATGCAGCGGATTGACACCGATCAGCTGACCAAGAAAATCCGCGTAGCCTTATTGCGCTCCGGCAAGGTGGTGACCACGACTGCCGTGGGCCTGAACGGCGCAGAAGACGAAATGAGCATGCGTGCTCGTGAGCTGCGCAACTCTGAAGAGTTTGACCAGTCCGGTGTGCAGAGAAAAGGCACTCTTCAGGCGCCGGACCTGAGCCTGTCTGGCAAAATTTTGCAACGTAACTTAACCGTTGGCAAAGAGCAGCAAGTGGAATATTACGTTCAGCTGTCGTTGACTGACCTGGCGAGTGGCCTGGCGTTCTGGGAAGGAGAAACCCCCATTATCAAGCGTGGCTCTAACAAGTCCGTTTCTTGGTAAATCATCAAAGGATTGAGAGAATGATTGTTTGTAGAACCTTATTGCCGTTGACGATAGCCGGTGCGCTGTTGATCAGTCCGTTGTTTGTGACCAACGCCTTGGCACAGGAAGTCACTGCCGCCGAAGGCGCAGTGGCCAAGCAAGTGCAAGCAGCGGAAAAAGACGCTCGCAAGACGCCGCCGTCGCCTTTTATGTCGGTGACCGAAGTCGATTCCGGCACGGCTAAAATTGACGAGTTTTTGGAAGCACGCGGCTGGATCCGTGGGCAATCAGAACGCAATCCGGGTGGTGGTACGCTGGTTGTAACCAGTCAGGCGATCAACTCCGACCCCAGCAGCATTGCGTTCAGCGATGCGCGCGTACTGGCAACCGAGGAAGCCTTTTTGCAGGCCATGGGCGAGCTTGTTTCGCAGGACGCGGTAACGGTAGGTGTGTCTATGGCCGACCGTTTTTTGAAAGACGATTTGCCAGAAGATGTAAAAGACACCACCAGCCTGCATGCTTTGGGTCAAGCAGTAGCAGGGCGCGCTGCTGAGTTAACCGTGCAGAGCTTGAATGCGTTGCTGGAGCAGCTTGGCTCAGATGCGTCTGATTTGCCTGAGATGACCGTTGCCGAGCGTAAAAATTTAATTTACGACGAGTTTGTAACGAACACCACTTGGCGCGCCATGGGCCAGTTGTCTGGCGTGGGTGTTTTTGGTGTTATTGAGGAAGTGGGCGGCGACGGCCCGGTGAACAACGGCCGGGTCAGCGTTGTTGTGGTAAAAGCAGATAAGTTCAGCGAGTTTGGCCGTCAGCTGCGCACCGGTGACGTGGCACCGGGGCAAGCTATTCCGATGGACGATATTCAGGCACGCCTGAAATCACAAATCGAGAAAGGTGTGCCCATGTTGGGCTACTTTGGCGCGCAACCTATTGTAGATGGTGAAGGCCGTTACGGCCTGTTGTCGTTTGGTATGTCGGGCCCGCAGTTGGTTCGCGGCACCATGGACGAATTTGAAATTACCGCCGAGCTGGAAGCCGCGCGGGAAACCGCCAAGCTGATGGCCGACGGTTGGCTGGTGCAGTTTGCATCGATGACCGTGCAGGGCGAAAAAGCCTCCACCAAGCGTAAGCTTAACCAGAAAGTGCGAGAAACCCGCGGCAATGGTAACGCCGAAATAAAAACTTCGCAGGGCATTGGCAGAATGGTTGACAACATTTTGAAGTCTGAAGCCAGCGATACGCTGCAGGGTATACAAACCATTGCAGAATGGAACGCGGTAGACCCGGCCACCGGCCATCCGTATTTGGGCTATGTGAAATATTGGTCGTCCCAAACATCGGCTAAAGCTCAGGGCCTAGACAAGCCGGCGGCTAAAAAGTCGGTATCCACCCCCACGGGCAATAGTCAGCCGGCTAGCGAGCGCACTAGCCGGAGTACGGGTTCCTTCGGAGAGTGGTAATGGTCTGCTTACGAGCACTTTCAACAACGCCAGCAGTGAGGCTAGTCATGTGGCTGGTTCTAGCGTGTGGTTTGGTCTCAGCCAGTGCCCATGGAGCCACAGAAATTCGCACGGTAGTCGCGCAGGCTACCGGTGTTGATCGCGAACAGGCGATCTATAATGCTCTTAGCGACGCAGTGCGCCAGGTACGGGGCGCGCAGATCAGCGCCAGCCGCCAAGTGCAAACCTCGCTAGGGCGTCTCTCTACCCGCGGTAGTGACGGCTCGGAATCTTCCACTACCGTGTCAAAAACGCAATCTAACAGTACCCGCGTGCGTTCCAGCGGTCTGATTTCTGGCTATAAAGTGTTGTCGTTAACCAATGCTCCTGGCGGTGGCAAACTGGCCAAACTGCAAGTAAACCTGCCGATATACACAGTGCCGGGATCCTCAGCTCAAGACAACCGCTGGCGCATGGCGGTGTATCCGGTTGAAGTGGCTGCGGGTGTGTTTCAAGTGAATAACCAGCAAGTGTCGGGCCGCGAAGTCGCGCAGCGATTAACCCACTCCATCAGCAGTGCGCTAACCCGTTCGCGTCGCTTTGCCATGTTGGCCCGCGATAACGACGACGCGATATACGCCGAACGTGAGCGGATGCAAGGCGAAGACGTACCCGTGGCCGAAAAAGCCATGCTGGGTAACACCTTAGGCGCTGAATATTTGGTGGTTACCCGGGTAACGGATGTGTCGCTGAGTTCTGAGCAGCTCACCAGTAGCCTGACCGGTGAAATCAGCCAGGTCAGCACGGGTGCCGCGGTGCTGGAATTACGGGTACTGGTGCCGGCGACCGGCGCCATTGTTTGGAGCCAAACCTTGAACGCCGATGCTCGCCAGTTGGACATAGATCTGGCCGGCGACAGCAGCTCCGCGCAACAGGTATTCGACAGTCTGGGCCGCGAAGTTGCGTTGCGCGTGGTGGACGCCGTCTGGCCACCTTTGATTGAGAGCAACAGCGGCGACCAACTGGTGATTAACATGGGCGGTGGCTTGCTGAAGCCGGGTGAACAATGGGAGGTTTTCGCGTTGGGCAAAGCGGTACGCAACAGCCATACGGGCGCAGGCTTGGGCCGCGAGGAACACAAAGTGGCCACCGTTACTATCAGCCGCAGTACCGACAAGCTGAGCTATGCCACAATCCTGAACGGCACAGTGGAGGGCAAAGGCCAGGTTCTGCGCCGCAATCCGCAGCACTTGTCTGCCGGCGACCCAGCTGAAGCCATACGCGGAACGCGCGCGCGTACTTGCCTGCCGATTGACCCCTGTTAGCCTTCAATTAGCCCTCAATCGGGTAAAACAACCGCCGAAGGCCCCGGCGTTGATTTAAACCATGCTCGTTCTTGTATGCTTCTGCTTTTCGCAGGGGCACGTGCGTATTTCTGCAACGGGGCAAAAAGTGGCTTCTCTGCCAGGAAGCGGTTGAGCACGAATTCCGAGTTCCGGGGGATGCCACTCGGAACGTCAGCGACAAACTCATCTACGCCAAAGACTGCCCAAACACCAGAACCAGCTGGCCAATACCGGCCAACATGCCCAGCGCCGCACCCACCAGAATCAGTTTGATTTCATCTTCCTGAAAGCACGGCCGCAGCAAGTCCTGAAACTCGCTGGACGACAACGCCCGCATGCGCTCTACCATAATGGATTCAATGGCTCGGGCACGGTCTTTTTGAAACGCCGGTTGGCTTAAGGCGCTGCGGGACAGCTCAACGGCTTTGTTTTCCAGCCGGTTGCGTAAGCCAACTGCGGCAGCGGGGCCCAGCGCCATGTGCGCCAGAGTTTGATTGACGCCTGCGTCGGCGTTAAGCAGCGGCCGTAAATGTGCTTTAACGATATCCAGCGCCTGCTCGCCCCGGGGGCCATCCAATATGGCTTCTATAATACCGCCCACCGTGAGTATGTCGTGAGCCACAATGTGGCAGAAAGACTCGGCCACCTCTGGTTGACGCTTTAAAAACAGCCCCTGAATGCGCCAACGGCCAATTTGCACCGGGTACAGCGGGCGGAAAATAACGTTCAGGGCAATCCAGTTGGTGGCAAAACCCACCATTAAACCGCCCAGCGGCAGCACCCACCACACTGGAACAACGTACCACAGCAGCATCTGCAACAGGCCAAAGCCAAAACCCAGATACAGGCCTGACTTTACAATAAAATGGAACTCACGGTAGCCGCAGGTCAGAAATATGCGGTTCAGCAGGGTTTTATCGGCGGTGAGCTGGTTTATCACCATGGTTTTGATGTCCAGCAGTTGTTCCACGTTTTGCGCTATGTCGTCCATCACCTGCATCACCAGTGCGGGCAAGGCCTTGCGGGCGCGCTCGTACACCAGCCACTTGGCTGGGCCCGGTAGGCTTTGCCACAACGCCGGTGATTCGCTCATCATTAGTTCGTTCACGTAGCCTTCAAGCCGCGGGTTGATGGTGTGAATAAGTTGAGTTGCGAGTACGTTGGGGTCTAGCTGTTGGAAGATTTGCGGCACGGTGCCAATCTTGGCGATGGTGGCGTCTACGCTGATGAGCGCCATTTTTCGGGCTTTTGAGGGAATAATGCCCTGCCAGCCCAGGTACGGAGGCCAGCCAAAAAATTCGATGGGGTAAAACGTCATCTTGATGGCCAGCCAGTTAGTGGCCCAGCCGATAACCGCCGCGATGAGCGGGATGCTGAGGTACTGCAAAAGTTCGATCGACGTGGTCAGGCTTGTCACTCGCACGTCTTAACGATTGGGTGTGTGGGTGATTTAGCCCGCTGGAAAGAGCATATACGGCGATCAGGCACTAAAATCACCCCACAGCCACTGGCACAGTGCCATGGCGGCCACCGGTGCGGTTTCTGTGCGCAGCACTCTCGGGCCCAGAGCAACCGAGAGGAAGCCGGATTTTTCAGCTTGGGCAATTTCGTCGGCGCTCAGGCCACCTTCGGGGCCAATCATCAGGGCAACGCTGTTGGGCTTGGCCAGAGAATTCAGTGACTGTTCGGTGCGGTGGTGGAGCACCAGGCGCAGGTCGCAGCGTTGGCTGTATGCCAGCCACTCGGCGATGTTCATTACCGCTAGAATGTCCGGCACTCGTGCGCGGCCGCATTGTTCGGCGGCGCTGATGGCTACCGAGCGCCAGTGGCTCAGGCGCTTGTCTTCGCGGTCGCCTTTCAGGCGTACATCGCAGCGTTCGGTGGCAAGAGGCACGATTCGGCTAACGCCCATTTCGGTCGCTTTCTGCACGGCGTAATCCATACGGTCACCCTTTGACAGGGTTTGCCCGAGCACGATCTCCAGCGCCGATTCACGGCCGTTGGCAGTGGGTTGCTCCACCCGAACCGTTACATTCTTCTTGCTGGCGCTGGCAATCAGCGCCTGGTAGTCCTGGCCATCGCCGTTGAACAGGCTGAGTGCCTGGCCGGGTTGCATGCGCAATACCCGGCCTACATGTTGTGCGGCGTTGTCGTCCAGCTGCGCTTCTGCGCCGGCCTGTAACGGAGTGTTGGTGTAGATTCGTGGTATTCGCAACGCAGTTTTCCTTGAGGGCGCGAATCAGTCGCGCACAGCGATATTAATGCCCTCCGTGGCTACCCGGGCCAGATGCTGAATCTGGTCCTCGGTGATCACATAAGGCGGCATAAAATACACCACGTTGCCCAGCGGGCGTAACAAGGCCTGGCGGGTGAGCGAGTGCTGGTACACTTTCAAACCGCGCCTTTCTTTCCAGTGAAAGGGCGTTTTGTTGGCTTTGTTTTTCACCATTTCAATGGCCAGCGTCATGCCGTGTTGGCGAATATCACCCACGTTAGGGTGATCCGCCAGATGAGCAACCGACTCAGCCATGCAGACCGACAGGCGCCGGTTATTCTCAATGACCCGATCATCACGGAAAATGTCGAGAGTTGCCAGCGCTACGGCGCAGCCAATGGGGTTGCCGGTGTAACTGTGGCTGTGCAAAAACGCCCGCATGGTTTCGTAATCGTCGTAAAACCCGTTGTAGACGGTATCAGTGGTCAGCACCACAGACAATGGCAGGTAGCCGGCGGTCAGGCCTTTTGACAAGCACATGAAATCCGGTGTGATGCCCGCCTGCTCGCAGGCGAACAGGGTACCGGTGCGGCCAAAGCCCACGGCAATTTCGTCAGCAATCAGATGCACACCGTACCGGTCACAGGCTTCGCGCAGTTTGGTGTGGTAAATCGGGTGGTGCATGCGCATGCCGCCGGCGCACTGAATGAGCGGTTCTACCACCACCGCGGATATTTCGTGGTGCCTTTCTGCCAGCAGCGCTTCCATCGCCTCGAACTGGCGCAGGGCGAAAGCTTCGTCGGTTTCACCGGGCTCTTTCAGGTAAGCGTCCGGTGAGGGCGCAGTAATCACCTCCATCAACAACGGCTGGTAGGTGTTTTTGTAAAGCGCCACATCACCCAACGCCAGCGCGCCTAAGGTTTCACCGTGGTAGCTGTTGGCCAGATTTACGAAATTCTTTTTGCTCGGCTGGCCCTGGTTCTTCCAGTAGTGAAAGCTCATCTTCAACGCCGCTTCGACAGCCGACGAACCGTTGTCGGCGTAAAAGCACTTGTTCAGTCCTTCCGGCGTTACCTCAATCAATCGCTCTGACAGATTGACCACCGGCTCGTGGCTGAAACCGGCCAGAATGACGTGTTCCAACTGGCCGATCTGTTCGATGATGGCGTTGTTGATGCGGTCGTTGGAGTGGCCAAACAGATTCACCCACCAAGAGCTGACGGCGTCGATATAGCGGTTATTTTCGAAGTCTTCCAGCCACACGCCTTTGCCTTTTTTAATCGGGATCAGCGGCAAGCTTTCGTGGTCTTTCATCTGGGTACAGGGGTGCCACACGGACTTAAGGTCACGGGCGACGAGGTCGGCATTGCGCATGGAAGGGCTCCGGACAGGCAAGATTGTTGGGTTCCGACGAATCGGCTGTTAACCTTTTCAAAGTCTACAGTTAACAGCGGGTTCAGGCTACTGCTTTGCAAGGGAACACCGGAGGCGATGATATAAGCGCAGGCGTGGCTGTTGGGTCTGGTTCGAAGGTTTCAGTAGACCAGGCCGGTGAGCGCGACTGAAAACCACAAAGCCCCCGAAACGGGGGCTTTGTGGTTACTCTTGAATTGACTCTGTCACTCAGCGTCAACAACCCATCAGTGCGCCAGCACCCGTGACAAAAACGCCTGGGTGCGTTCGTTCTGGGGATTGTCGAACACGTCGTCGGGTTTGCCTTGTTCCACAATCTGGCCTTCGTGGATGTAAATCACCCGGTCGGCTACTTCGCGGGCAAAGCCCATTTCGTGGGTCACCACCATCATGGTCATGCCCTCTTTGGCCAGTTCGCGCATGACATCCAGCACTTCGCCCACCATCTCTGGGTCCAGCGCCGAGGTGGGTTCGTCAAACAGCATTACCCGCGGCTCCATCGCCAGAGCGCGGGCGATGGCTACCCGTTGCTGCTGGCCGCCAGACAGCTGGCTGGGGAACTTGTCGGCCTGATCGCTGATGCCAACGCGCTCAAGCAAGCGATCCGCAGTGGCATTAGCAACGGTTTTATCGGTACTTTTCACCTTCATAGGCGCCAGCATGATGTTTTTCTTCACCGACAGGTGAGGGAACAGATTGAACTGCTGGAACACCATGCCCACTTCTTTGCGGATTTCAGCCAGGGACTCCTGGTTGCCGCCTTCGGGCGCCAGTTTATGGCCGTCGACCTCCAGGTGGCCAGATTCGTATTCTTCCAGGCCGTTCACGCAGCGAATCAAGGTGGATTTCCCGGAGCCGCTGGCGCCGATGATCACTACCACCTCACCCACTTCTACGGCCAGATCGATGTCCTTCAGCACGTGAAGCTTGCCGAAGTACTTGTTCATGCGTTTAAGCTGCACAATATGAGTCATCAGTCAGTTTCCTTCACACAGAGGCCCGGCCGCGCTTTTCCATATAGCGCAAAACCATAGACAGTGACAGAGTTATGGCGAGGTACATAAGGGCCACTACAAAATACACTTCAAAGGCGGTGAAGGTATTGGCAATGTACACTTGGCCCTGGCGAACCAGTTCACCCACGCCGATGACAGAAAACAGCGAGGTGTCTTTAATGCTGACGATGGCCTGGTTACCAAGGGGTGGAATCATCCGGCGAAACGCCTGGGGCCATACAATCGACCAGAAACTCTGGGTACGGGACAGGCCTAACGACAGGCCCGCTTCGGTTTGGCCGCGGTCAATAGACTGCACACCACCACGAACCACTTCAGAAATATAGGCACCCGAGTTCAGGGCGATGGCCGCAATACCGGCGACCAGCGGATCAATCGGGCCGCCAACAAGGTCGGGTAAACCGTAAAATATGAACAGCACCTGCACCAGAATAGGCGTGCCGCGGAATATTTCAATATAAGTCGTTGCGGGCCAGCGAAAATACCAGTGTTTGTTAATGCTCAACAGGCCAAACAAAATGCCCAGCAAAAAACCGATAGCAAGGCCGCCGAACGAAATCATCAGCGTGTAAGGAATACCCTTCGCCAGGAAGGGTATTGAATCTATGGCGGCTTGCCAGTCAAATTGGAACTGTGATTCCACAGTGAATGTCTCCGCGGGGGTTAGCGAGATAGAAGACCGGGGCTCGTGGCCCCGGTGCAGTAGAACAAATTGTTAAACCCCGGGTTTACTTGGCGTCGGGCAGAGGGCCAAACCACTTTTCATAAATGGTTTTGTAGGTACCATCTTCGCGGATGCCCGCCAGAGCAGTGTTCACTTCATCTACCCATTCGCTACCGGCCTTCAGGGCAATACCATACTGCTGACCTTCGTACAGGGCACCCACGGTTTTTACTTTGCCTTCGCCTTTGGTACTGGCGAAATAGGCCACGTTGGGGGCGTCGTAGAACACGGCATCAACAGCGCGGGACATCAGCGCCAGGTACATATCTGCGCTGCCCGGGTAGGGCGTTACGCCGGCGTTATCTTCCAGATTGCCGGTCAGGTAGTCGTAGCTGGTGCTGCCGATTTTGGAGCCGATCTTTTTGCCTTCAAGGTCTTTGAATTCCAGAATGTCGTTGTTATCAACGCGCACCAGCAGGCGCAGGCCTGAATCGTAGTACGGATCAGAGAAGTCGACAATTTTCTCGCGAGCTTCGGTGATGGTGATGCCCGCAATCGCAATGTCGATACTGCCAGTCTGCAGGGCCGGAATAATGCCGTTGAAATCCATGGTGTTCATGTCGTATTCAAAGCCAGCCCGTTTGGCGACTTCGGCGATCATTTCCATGTCAAAACCGATCATTTCACCGGTTTCTATGTCCAACATTTCGAAGGGTACAAAGCTGGGGTCGGTCGCAATTTTCAGTTTTTCTGCGCTCACAGTGCCAGCTGCTGCGGTCAGAACCAGACCGGCAGTCAGTGTTTTTAGCCATCTTGTGCTCATGTTTTCTCCCTGGTTTTTATAGAACCCCGACCGTTGCAATGCGTACGGCTCTCCGAGCCAATAGGGGCAGGGAATAACCGGAGCGAATTGTCGGGGCTGTGTTATGAATTGCGTTAAGAGCTACGTGTAAGAGCTGTGTTCAAAACTATGCTCAGAACCGCGTTGGGTACACTTTAGACTATTACTCAGACTGCCGTGCAAAATCAAATGCGCAACGCTTGAAAAGGCTGTTTCGAAGCAAAAAGTATCCGTATTAGCAGATGGTTATAAGCTCTAACGGATGTTTTGTCGGTTAAAACGGTATTTTTTCGCGCTCGCCAAGGCCAAGGTTTTTCCAGATGCCGAGACTAGGTTCAACCTGGTTCAACGTGTAAAAGTGCAAACCGGGTGCGCCGGCTTTTAACAGTTTTTCACACATGCGGGTAATCACTTCTTCGCCGAACTGGCGAATGCTCTCGCTGTCGTCGCCGTAGGCTTCCAGCTGCTTGCGTATCCAGCGTGGAATTTCGGCGCCGCACATGTCAGAAAAACGCACCAGATTGGAGAAATTAACGATGGGCATAATGCCGGGAACCACCGGGATGGTAACGCCTGATTTTTCAAGCCGGTCAATAAAATACAAATAGCTATCGGCGTTGAAGAAATATTGGGTAATAGCGCTGTTGGCGCCGGCTTCTACCTTGCGTGCAAAGTTCTTCAGGTCTTCCTCGGCGCTGCGGGCCTGAGGATGAAACTCCGGGTAGGCGCCCACTTCCAGGTTGAAATAATCGCCGCTGTGCTCGCGAATAAAGCTCACTAATTCGCTGGCGTAGCGCAATTCACCGGTTGCCCCCATGCCTGAGGGCAGGTCGCCGCGAAGCGCCACAATGCGGTCAATGCCTTTTTCTTTGTAGGTGTCGAGCAGTTCACTGATTTCTGCCCGGGTGCCACCGACGCAAGACAGGTGCGGGGCGGCTGAGATGCCCTGTTGGTGCAGGCTGAGAACGGTTTCCAATGTGCGGTCCCGGGTCGAGCCACCGGCACCAAACGTCACTGAAAAGAAATCCGGGTTGACGGCCGCTAGTTCGTCGCGAACGCCCTGCAGTTTTATTTTGCCCTGTTCGGTCTTGGGCGGGAAGAACTCAAAACTGAATCGCCGCTTGAAGTGCTTTTGGGATTCCATGTTGATGTCCAGAATGTAGGGTTGGAACCGGGCCAGCCGAAGCTGGCCCGTGATCACATCCGCCGTGGCGGCTTAGTGCTTATACACGTGTGTGTAAACAGCCTTTACAACTAGTACTTGTAGTCTTCCGGCTTGTACGGGCCTTCCACTGGAACACCGATGTAGTCGGCTTGCGTCTGGGTCATCTTGGTGATCACGCCACCAAAGCCTTCGACCATGGCACGCGCCACTTCTTCATCCAGGTGCTTGGGCAGAACCTGTACATACGCGCCTTTGGCGCGGGCTTCTTGCGGCAGGTCAGCAAACTTGCGCTCAAACAGGTACATTTGAGCCAGCACCTGGTTGGCGAAAGAACCGTCCATAATGCGTGACGGGTGGCCCGTTGCGTTGCCCAGGTTCACCAGGCGGCCTTCAGACAGCAGAAGCAGGTGGTCGTTGGCCGCTTTGTTGCGGTACACAATGTGAACCTGCGGCTTCACTTCGTCCCATTCCCAGTTCTCACGCATGTACGTAGTGTCAATTTCGTTGTCGAAGTGACCGATGTTGCACACAATCGCACCTGAGCGCAGGGCTTTCAGCATGTTGGCGTCGCACACGCCGTAGTTACCGGTAGTGGTCACCAAAATGTCGGTTTTAGACAACAAAGCCTTGTCAATGCTGGCTTCGGTGCCGTCGTTTTCGCCGTTGATGTACGGTGAAACCACTTCAAAACCGTCCATGCACGCCTGCATGGCACAAATGGGGTCGGCTTCGGTGACTTTTACAATCATGCCTTCCTGGTTCAAAGAAGCCGCAGAACCCTTGCCCACATCGCCGTAACCGATAACCAGTGCTTTCTTACCCGACAGCAGATGGTCGGTGGCGCGCTTGATGGCGTCGTTCAGGCTGTGACGGCAACCGTATTTGTTGTCGTTTTTGGCCTTGGTGACGGAATCATTGACGTTGATGGCCGGAATCTTCAAGGTGCCTTTGCGCAGCATTTCTTGAAGACGGTAGACACCCGTGGTGGTTTCTTCGGTCACGCCGTGGCAGTTGGCCAGAATTGCCGGGTATTCTTTGTGCAGCAAGTCGGTCAAATCACCACCGTCGTCTAGAATCATGTTGGGCGACCAGCCTTCCACGTCGGCGCCGACGGTTTGATGCAGGCACCACTCGAATTCTTCGTCGGTTTCGCCTTTCCAGGCAAATACTGGAACGCCTACCGCAGCAACGGCCGCTGCGGCCTGATCCTGGGTAGAGAAGATGTTGCACGACGACCAGCGCACGCTGGCACCCAGCTCGATCAGGGTTTCGATCAGCACGGCCGTTTGAATGGTCATGTGAATGCAGCCAGCCACATGAGCACCGGCCAAAGGCTGCTCAGCTTTGTACCTGTTGCGCAGCGCCATCAGTGCCGGCATCTCACCTTCGGCGATGTTGATTTCTTTACGGCCCCATGCGGCCAATGAGATGTCATGTACTTTAAAGTCTTCAACGATGTTCATTTTTTCTGCAGGAATGCTCATTCAGGTGTTCTCCAGTTCATTATCGATTAGATGCCGGCCGCGTCTTTCAGAGTTGCCGCGCGATCGGTTTTTTCCCAAGGGAATGTGGTGAATGTTTCGCCATCAACGGTGACTTGCTGTGGCTCGCGGCCGAAGTGACCGTAAGCTGCCGTGGCCCGATACATCGGGTGCAGCAGGTCGAGCATGTTGGTAATGGCGTAAGGACGCAGGTCGAAGTTCTGGCGTATCAGTTCAATGATCTTGTCATCGCTGATCTTGCCGGTACCGAAGGTGTTTACGGAGATAGACGTGGGTTGTGCCACACCGATCGCGTAAGAAACCTGAATTTCGCATTTTTCGGCCAAACCGGCAGCCACCAGATTCTTCGCCACATAGCGGCCAGCGTAAGCGGCGGAACGGTCAACTTTTGACGGATCTTTGCCGGAAAAGGCCCCGCCACCGTGGCGCGCCATGCCGCCGTAGGTGTCTACGATGATTTTACGGCCGGTCAGGCCACAGTCGCCGACCGGGCCACCGATCACGAATTTGCCGGTGGGATTGATGTGGAACTGGGTGCCTTTGTGCAGCAATTCTGGTGGCAACGCGTGCTTCACAATCATTTCCATCGCCGCTTCTTTCAGATCGGCCTGGCTGACGTCCGGGTCGTGCTGGGTAGACAGCACGACCGCGTCGATGCCCACAACCTCGCCATTTTCATAGCGGCAGGTTACCTGGCTCTTGGCGTCCGGGCGCAGCCACGGCAGCACGCCGTTTTTGCGGGCTTCGGCCTGGCGTTCTACCAAACGGTGAGCGAAGGTGATAGGGGCGGGCATCAGCACGTCGGTTTCATTACTGGCGTAGCCGAACATCAGGCCCTGATCGCCGGCGCCCTGGTCTTCTGGTTTCCGGCGGTCTACGCCCTGGGCGATGTCCACCGACTGTTTGCCGATGATGTTGATAATGCCGCAGGTGCCGCCGTCAAAACCCACCTCAGACGAGGTGTAGCCGATGTCTCTAATCACATCGCGCACCAGATCTTCCAAGTCTACCCAAGCGCTGGTGGTTACTTCACCTCCAATAATCGCGACACCGGTTTTCACCATGGTTTCGCAGGCAACGCGGGCGTGCCGGTCCTTCGTGAGAATGGCGTCCAGCACGGCATCTGAAATCTGGTCTGCCAGTTTGTCCGGATGGCCTTCCGAAACGGATTCGGAGGTGAACACATTGTAGTCAGACATTGACGGTGGCTCCTTTTTGAGTGGTCTAAGGTATGAGCGGTCTAAAATTCTGCCAACAGTCCAAAAGGGCACGCTGGACCAGATGTACGTAATAACACTTACATCTATATCAAACTTTTTTGATATAGATTTTCAGTCCCCTGCAAGGCCAATGCTTATCGCTTTGCAGTGGTTTTCCAAAACTCCCGAACCTGCACCTGAAAGCCGTTGCGCAGGCCAATAAATATGCATTCGCGGGATTGCAGGCCCGCAGCCGCGGCCCAGGCGGTTAACTCTTCAGGCTCAAAACCGAGCCACAGGTCGCCGCAATTTTCCCGCGCCCAGATCTGATCGTGGCGGCACAGATCGCTGATAATCAGGCAGGCGCCGTTGTTCATCAAGGCGGCGGCGTCCAGAAAAATATCCGCGGGGCTGGGCACGTGGTGCAGCACCATATTGGCCACTATCAGGTCAAACCCATCGCCGCGTGCCAGTAGGGTGTCGGTGACGCCCTCAATCAAATCCACGTTATTCAGGTTTTCATCAACACAGGTCTGCTGGGCTTTAGCCAGCATGTCGCGGCTGTTGTCCAGCGCCACCAAGTGATGGCTCAGTGGCGACAACACCGGCAAGAAACTGCCGTCCCCGGGGCCGATTTCCAGCGCGGCTGACCAGCCTTTGCTGGGCGCACGTTGGCGTGTCAGCCTTGCCGCGGGTTTGGCGTAAAGCTCGAACGGTGCAATCAGCTCCTGCTGCTCGCGAAATTGCGCCGCGTGGCGGGAGAAAAACATTTGCGACTGGTCGGCCCGCTGGCCGCGAATGACGTCGATTTTCTCCTGCAAATGCACGTGCAGTGGCACCTGATCAACGGTGGAGAAAATCTGGCGAATGGTCTGGCCGGTCAGGGTGTTCACGGTCAGGTTCAACGGGCGGCGGTAAAAAATAGAATTGCCTTCGCGCTGCGGCTCTACCAGGCCGGCCTTGTGCATCACCTTTAAGTGATGGCTCATGCCTGACTGGCGCATATCAAACAGTTGGCTCAATTCCAGCACGCCAAACGTGTCCCGTCGCAATACCCGCATAATGTCCAGGCGCAAAGAATCACCGCTGGCCTTGTAGATTGTGGCCAGGGCGTCCGCCGGAGCGGTGTCAGAAATAGCAGTACTGGTGTGGGTCATAGGAGAGCAGTGTAGGGAGCTTTTCCAAACCAGGCAAGCACTATATCAAAGTTTTTTGATATAGTTTTTAATGCAAAGCCGATTTGCCCCCACCCACCGTAATCGGCGAAAATACGCGCCGTATTCTTAAGCGCTCTGCTGCTGCTTCATCGTTGTGCTGCTACAACAGTACCGAGGCGTGGCCAGCAGCCCGGGATTTATTCTTACTTCCTTGAAAAACATTGGAGAAATTTTGATGCCCTCTCGTAAAGATCTTGCCAACGCCATTCGCGCGCTGAGCATGGATGCGGTTCAGAAAGCCAAATCCGGCCATCCGGGTGCGCCCATGGGCATGGCTGATATCGCCGAGGTGCTGTGGAATGATTACCTGAGCCACAATCCTGCCAACCCGCAGTGGGCCAATCGCGACCGCTTTATACTGTCGAACGGCCACGGCTCCATGTTGCAGTACTCTTTGCTGCACCTGAGCGGTTACGACGTTTCCATTGATGACATCAAAAACTTCCGCCAACTGCACTCCAAAACCCCGGGCCACCCGGAATACGGCTACACCCCGGGTGTTGAAACCACCACCGGGCCTTTGGGGCAGGGTTTGGCAAACGCCGTGGGTTTTGCCCTGGCTGAGAAAACCCTGGCGGCGCAGTTCAACCGCCCGGGCCACGACATTGTTGACCACTACACCTACACCTTTGTCGGCGACGGCTGCCTGATGGAAGGCCTCTCCCACGAAGTGTCGTCGCTGGCCGGCACGCTGGGGCTGGGCAAGCTGATCTGCTTCTATGACGACAACGGCATCTCTATTGATGGCAAAGTAGACGGCTGGTTTACCGACAACACCCCGCAGCGCTTTGAAGCTTACGGCTGGCAGGTCATTGCCGGTGTAGATGGCCACAACGCCGACGCCCTGAGCGCGGCCATTGAAGTGGCCCGCGCCAACACCGAACAGCCCACGCTGATTTGCTGCAAAACCGTGATTGGTTTCGGTTCGCCCAACAAACAGGGCAGCGAATCGGCCCACGGCGCGCCGCTGGGCGACGACGAAATCGTTCTGACCCGCGAATCACTGGGCTGGAAACACGGCGCCTTTGAGGTGCCAGACGACATCTACGCCCAGTGGAACGGAAAAGAAAAAGGCCAGAGCGCCGAAAGCGTCTGGAACGACACCTTCGCCGCGTACCAGAAAGCCGAGCCGGAACTGGCGGCCGAGTTCAAGCGCCGCATGGCCGGTGACCTACCCGTCGACTTCTCTGACAAAGCCCAGGCCTACATTCAAAGCGTTCAGGACAAAGGCGAAACCATCGCCAGCCGTAAGGCGTCCCAAAACAGCCTGAACACCTATGGCCCGATGCTGCCGGAACTGTTGGGCGGCTCTGCCGACCTGGCCGGTTCCAACCTGACGGTCTGGGGCGGCTGCCACACCGTCACCAAAGAAGACGCCAGCGGCAACTACATCAATTACGGCGTGCGCGAGTTCGGCATGGCCGCCATCATGAACGGCCTGACCCTGCACGGTGGATTCGTACCCTACGGCGCCACGTTCCTGATCTTCATGGAATACTGCCGCAACGCGGTACGCATGGCCGCTTTGATGAAGCAGCGCGCCATCTACGTGTTCACCCACGACTCCATCGGCCTGGGTGAAGACGGCCCCACGCACCAGCCCGTTGAACAGCTGGCCAGCCTGCGCACTACGCCCAACATGAGCACCTGGCGCCCGGCTGACGCGGTAGAATCCGCCGTTGCCTGGAAAGCCGCGCTTGAGCGCACCGACGGCCCCACTGCGTTGGTCTTCAGCCGCCAGAACCTGCCCCACCAAAACCGTTCTGCGCAGCAACTTGCCGACGTTGCCCGCGGTGCCTACGTGTTGTCAGACAGCGAAGGCACGCCAGAGCTGATCCTGATTGCAACAGGTTCCGAAGTGGCCCTGGCGCAAGACGCCGGCGCCAAGCTGCGCGAGCAGGGCACAGCCGTTCGCGTGGTGTCTATGCCGTCGACCGACACCTTCGATGCGCAAAGCGCCGACTACAAGCAGCAGGTATTGCCGCTGGACGTCACCAACCGCATCGCGGTGGAAGCCGCCATCGCCGATTACTGGTTCAAGTACGTTGGCCTGGACGGCCGCATTGTGGGCATGACCACCTTTGGTGAATCGGCTCCCGCTGGCGAACTGTTCAAGGAATTCGGCTTTACCGTTGATAACATCCTGGACGTGGCCGCCGAGCTGTTGGAGGCTTGATGACCCGGCCTGCACTTTATCGTGTCGCCATCAACGGTTACGGCCGCATCGGCCAGTGCGCGCTGCGGGCGCTGTATGAAAACGGTTACCGTGACCACTTCCAGGTGGTTGCGATTAACGAGTTGTCAAACATCGACACCATCGCGCATCTAACCCGCTACGACTCCACCCACGGCCGCTTTCAAGGCACAATCGCGGTAGAAGGCGACAATCTGTGGGTGAATGGCGACGCCATCCGCGTGTTAAACAGCACCGACCCGGCCGAACTGCCCTGGCAAGACATGGGCATCGACCTGGTACTGGAATGCTCCGGGGCCTTTTCTGACCGCGCGACGGCGGAACAGCACCTGGCCGCGGGCGCCAAGCGCTTGCTGTTCTCGCAGCCGGCCGAAGCCGATGTAGACCGCACCGTGGTGTACGGCATCAATCATCTTGAAATGGCAGACAGCGATCGCATTGTGGCCGCCGGTTCCTGCACCACCAACTGCCTGGTGCCGATGATCAAAGTGCTGGACGATGCGCTGGGCATAGAGCAGGGCACTACCACCACCATTCACGCGGCGATGAACGACCAGCCGGTGATTGACGCCTACCACCATCAGGATTTGCGCCGCACCCGCAGCGCGCTGCACAACATCGTACCGGTAGACACCGCGCTGGCCCTTGGCATTGAACGCCTGCTGCCCCACATGCACGGCCGTTTCAGTTCCGTTGCCATGCGCGTGCCCACGCTGAACGTGTCTGCTATTGATATGGTGCTCAACGTACGCACGCCGGTGACCGTCGCCGACGTAAACGCCATACTGCAACAAGCGGCGAACACCTCACCGTTGACGGGCATACTGGGTTACACCAACGAACTGCTGGCAAGCTCTGACTTTAACCACGACTCCCATTCTGGCGTGGTTGATGGCAGCCAAACCCGGGTGACCGGGGGCACCATGGTGAAAGTACTGTGCTGGTTTGATAACGAATGGGGCTTTGCCAACCGCATGCTGGACGTCAGCCGGCACTGGCTGGCGGTGAGCTGACGCAGCATTCGATTTAACATCCGATTCACATTTGACGCCGACGAACCGTTCAAGGGAAAAAGAGTATGGCCATCAAAAAAATGACCAACCTGAATCTGGCGGGAAAGCGCGTACTGATTCGCGAAGACTTAAACGTACCGCTGAAAAACGGCCGCATTACCAGCGACGCCCGCATTTGCGCTGCGCTGGCCACCATTAAAGCGGCCGCAAGCGCCGGCGCCAAGGTCATGCTGATGTCGCACCTGGGCCGTCCGGAAGAAGGCGCGTATGACCCAGCCGCTTCGCTCAAACCCGTGGCCGAGCACCTGAGTAACGCCCTGGGCCAGAACGTACGCCTGATCAAAGACTACTTGAACGGCGAAGACTTGCACCTGGCCGACGGCGACGTGGTGCTGTTCGAGAACGTGCGCTTCAACAAAGGCGAAAACGAAGACGACAGCGCCCTGGCCAAACAATACGCCGCGCTGTGCGACATTTACGTGATGGACGCCTTCGGCACCGCCCACCGCGCCCAAGCCTCTACCCACGGCGTTGGCAAGTTTGCCCCCGAAGCCTGCGCCGGCCCGCTGCTGGCGGGTGAGCTGGACGCCTTGGGCAAAGCCCTGAATAACCCGGCGCGGCCGGTGGTGGCCATTGTTGGCGGCTCTAAAGTCTCGACCAAACTGGACGTACTCAACGCTCTGGAAAAAGTCTGTGACCAGATCATTGTGGGTGGCGGCATCGCCAATACCTTCCTCGCCGCCGCCGGTCATCCCGTTGGCAAGTCCCTGTGCGAGCACGACTTAATGGACGCCGCCAAAGACATCGCCTTACGCGTTGCAATTCCGCTGCCGGTTGACGTGGTGGTTGCCAGTGAGTTCTCTGAAACCGCGACCGCCACCGTTCGCAACATTTCAGACGTGACCGCAGACGACATGATTCTGGACGTAGGCCCCGAAACCGCCGGCCAGTTTGCCGAGCTGCTGAAAAACGCCAAAACCATTTTATGGAACGGCCCGGTCGGTGTGTTTGAATTCGACTCGTTTGAAAACGGCACCAAAGTGCTGGCCCACGCCATTGCCGACAGCGCTGCATTTTCACTCGCCGGCGGGGGTGATACTGTGGCAGCCATTGACAAGTACGGTGTAAATGAGAAGATTTCCTATATCTCAACCGGTGGTGGTGCCTTTCTGGAATTCGTAGAAGGCAAAATACTGCCCGCAGTCGCCATGCTGGAAGAGCGTGGCGCGTAAAACGCCTTTAACCAATCGTACAAATTTTAAGGAGACAACCTAATGGCCCTGATTTCGATGCGGCAAATGCTGGACCACGCCGCCGAGCATGGTTACGGTGTGCCAGCCTTTAACGTGAACAACCTGGAACAAATGCGCGCCATTATGGAGGCGGCGGACAAAACCGACTCACCGGTGATTGTTCAAGCCTCGGCCGGCGCCCGCAAATACGCCGGAGCCCCCTTCCTGCGCCGCATGATTTTAGCCGCCGTAGAAGAGTTTCCGCACATCCCGGTAGTTATGCACCAAGACCACGGCACCAGCCCCGCCGTGTGCCAGCGCTCGATTCAACTGGGCTTCAGCTCGGTGATGATGGACGGCTCCCTGGGTGAAGACGGTAAAACACCAACCGACTACGACTACAACGTAGACGTTACCCGCCGCGTAGTAGAAATTGCCCACGCCTGTGGCGTATCGGTAGAAGGCGAGCTGGGTTGCCTGGGCTCCTTGGAAACCGGCCAGGCCGGTGAAGAAGACGGCATTGGCGCCGAAGGCACCCTGGACATGAGCCAGATGCTGACCGACCCCGAAGAAGCCGCTGATTTTGTGAAAAAGACCCACGTAGACGCACTGGCCATTGCCATCGGCACCAGCCACGGCGCTTACAAGTTCACCCGTCCGCCCACCGGCGACACCCTGGACATTGGGCGAATCAAAGCCATTCACAAACGCATTCCAGACACCCACCTGGTCATGCACGGCTCTAGCTCTGTACCCCAGGAATGGTTGAAAATCATCAACCAATACGGCGGCCAAATCCCCGAGACCTACGGCGTACCGGTGGAAGAAATCGTGGAAGGCATCAAACACGGTGTGCGCAAAGTCAACATAGACACCGACCTGCGCCTGGCCAGCACCGGCGCCGTTCGCCGCTTCCTGGCCGAAAACCCAGCCGAATTCGACCCACGCAAATTCCTGAAAGCCACCATGGTTGCTATGTCAGATATTTGTATTGCCCGTTATGAAGCGTTTGGTTGTGCGGGTAATGCCAGCAAGATTAAGCCTATTAATCTTGAGCGGATGTATGAGGCTTATGAGCGTGGGGAGTTGGACCCTAAGGTGAAGTGATTTTGTTTTGAGGTAGATAACGAATTGATGAAAAGCCTTCGGTGTGAGCCGGGGGCTTTTTTTTGCGCTTTTTGGTCATTTAGGGGAAGTCATAAGACTAAAAAGGGTCTAGTGTGTACGTATTAGTACGATGTACGCACCCGCTTGTTAAGGATGATGGACGATGATTTCTTCTATTTTGACCCTGTCTTTCCTTGGCTTTCGGCATCCTGTAGTGCCTGCATCTTCGGCCGCTGATTTTATTTTTTGGTTCGTGGTGAGTTTGCCCGGAATCGTGTTCGAGTGGGGCGTGTGTTTGAGATGCAGGGTGTGGAGCATTCTTCGTTATTGCAATAACGAAGCGGTCAAACGATTACAGAGAGTTTTTTAGCTGTAATTTTTTAAGAAATTGTTATTTATGGGAAAAAGTAAAAATTTCCAGTTGCAGGATTGCGTGTTATGCGGCGGTCAGTTTTTCGCGATAATGAAGAGCGCTATCTAACACGCTGTTATGCACTAAGAGGAGGTTTGGATGAGCGATAACTTATTTACAGGTGCAAAATATGAATTATTACTTGCGAGTAGATTGACGGAAAAAGGAATAATTGTATCAGCACCTTTAATCGATATCGGAGTCGATTTAATTGCATCAAATCGAAATTTTTCAAATAGTTTACCAATTCAAGTTAAATTCAAAAGTACAGAAAAAAATATATTCTTTACTGGAAAAGAAATCGACTCGTATTCACCTAAAAATGTCTATATCGCATATTTCTTAGGTGACTCAGAATGGTATATGCCGTTTAAAACGTTTCTTGACTTGGCCGAAAGACCACCCCATAGAAAAGACAGAGCAGGCTATATCAAAATTAAAGATAAAAAAGAACAGATAGAGACGTATCATAATGAAAGGGGTTTTGCTGCTATGGTAAAGGCAATAGAAAGTGCATAACAAGGCGCTATTGTCGGAATCACTCGCTGCGCTCGCTCTCCGCAAAGCGCGGCGTTATGTTCAAAAGACCAAGCCCATCACAGGAATAAAATGTGAGTGAAAATACAGAAAAAATGGATTCCAACACAATTGATCGCCTAGATGAACTGCTTGAATATGTGCATCACGTTGGGAAACTCAATCAAAAGCCTATTTTCAGAATCGAAGAATACAAACAACTGAATATATGGGAGCATGAGTTAAAAGGGAAAATCGGAATCCAGCACAATATCATTGACGATGATGGTGTTTCTATATGGTTGAGAATTGAACGATTGAAGAGGCTGGCACCACCACCAATTCCTGAACAAATACAAGAATGGGTCGCTGTTGGGAATGATCCAGAAAGCAACCCGCAGATTAAAGAAAAATTAATCAAAACACTACCAGAGCAGGATGCTAAAAAACTCATTGAAAAAGGGATTGTAGCTGAAAGCGATGTTACTAACCCTTTAAAAGAACAAATCACCGAAATGAAATTAAAGGATGTAATATTTCGACTAGCAAATAATCCACAAGCAAAAGTAAGTATTGATAAGTACCTTAACGAGCATTGGTTGCCTTGGTCGGAAGAAGAAAAACCACGCAGAGAAACTATTAAAATATATGACTCATTATTTAGTCTGCAACAAACTATTGAAGCGCAAGGCGATGAACAGCCGATCGAATTAATTTGGGGCATTGGAATTAGTCGATGGATATGCGAAGGACATAAAATCAATCATCCTTTGCTCGAAAAGCCGATTGAAATTGAAGTTGATAGAAAAGATGGATCAATATTAATACATCCTAGAAATATTGATCCAACGATTGCCGTTGGTGCATATTTCGCGCTAGAAAATCCAGGTGTGGATGCGCTATTGCGTTTTGGAAAAAAACATTTTTCTGAAATGTCAGAAGATATTGAATTTTCTCCCTATATGCACGAAAGTTTTGAACCAGTCCTGAGACAAGCTTCAACGCATTTGAGCGAGAGTGGAACCTATTGGCCAAATGTAAACCCTGACAAAGAAAACCGCAAACCGAACAATATAAGTGAATCTCTCGAGTTAACAGATAGCTGGATAGTTTTTGCAAGACCAAGAAGTTCCACAGGATTCATTCAGGATATTGAGCGTTTTCAAAAAAACCTTAATGAATCAAAAGATGCTGGAAGACAGATTCCAAATCCTGCAAAAAAGCTCGTCACTGAGTTATCTGACAAAAAACCGTTACAAAAAAGTGGCGGCTTTTTGTCAGGTGGTGGGTTGTCTTCCTCCTCAAGCACATTATCAAAATCAAAACAAAAATCAGAACTATTTTTTCCGAAAGCCTTTAATGATTCACAGGTGCAAATAATAGATAGGCTTGAAGAAAACGATGGTGTAGTGGTTCAAGGGCCACCTGGTACGGGAAAAACTCACACTATCGCTAATATAATTTGCCATTATTTGGCTACAGGAAGGAGTGTTCTTGTTACATCTAAAGGTGAACCTGCATTATCAGTATTGCAAGAGCAAATACCTGAGGAATTGAGAGCTTTAACGATAAGTCTTCTTGCAAATGAAAGGCAAGGGATGAAGCAGCTTGAAGCTGCCGTTGAGCTGTTAGCTGGTCTGGTTAGTCAAACCAGTTTGCGAGAATTGAACCAAGAGGCGGAATCAAACGAATTAAGAGTCAAGCAACTCAATGAAGAAATAGTAAAAATTGACGAGCAGATAAAAGCATGGGGACTAAAACAGCTTAATCCTGTTGGGAAAAGACTAACGGATGCAAGTATAGCTGTAACAGCAATGGAGTTGGCTCAACTGGTCATAAATGATACTGGCGAACATGATTGGTTACCAGATAAACTGGGGTCATCTGAAAAATACACCCCAAGATTCACTGATTCTGATATTGCTAAAATTAGAGCTGCACGCAGGAAAGTAGGTAAAGATATTGTCTATGTGGGTAAATCTATCCCAAATACACAGGACTTACCAGATAGTGCAAATGTAGCTGCCATCCATGATGATCTTGCAACATCCGCAAAAATTGCCGAAAACTCTAAAAATGGTCATATTCCTCCACTTGCTGTTTCTGTAGAGCAATCTGTTGATCGAGCCAAGAATCTAACTAAACCACTGCAAAAATTATTTGGTCTTCTTGAAATATTTGAACGAAATATTTGGTTAAAACAACTTTTTAATTCTTGGTTAGAAGGTTTGCCAGAACCTGACGGCGAAACATCACTGGTTAATGAATTATTGGATTCTTTGTCTTCCTTGGTAGAAAGGAGGCAGCAGTTTGTTAAGACACTTGTAGAAATTCCCGAACCATTCGCTTGCTTTGAAGATGTACAAGAAGCACTGATTAATCTCACAAATAGCAAAAGAGCATTCAGTATATTTTCTTTCGGTAATAAAGAAGCAAAAAGTATTATTGAACAGGCTCGAATTGAAGGTGAGCCACCAAAAGATACTGAAATGTGGCAGTCAATTTTTGATTATGTAAATTACCAAGATGATATTCGGAAATTTATAAGAAAATGGAATCATGCAGGGCAAGAACTCGAATTACCAGAGTTTGAATATCACTATGGGAGTTTGTTTAAAGATGTGCAGTCTACCCATAAGTTAGTCTCAGATGCTAGATCAGTAGCAGGCCAATGGAGCTTTCTGAATAAAGAAATCATAGAGCTATTTCCACATGGTATTGATGTATCTGAAATTGTACGAAGCAAAGAAGAAATAGAAAAAACAATTCAAGCTATTGAATTAAATACATCGAGAATAAGCCTTGGTGCTCGACGTATTAAACTACAAGACTTGACGGAGAAACTTAATAAATCAGATGGTGACATAGCAAATGAAATAAGAATATTTGTGAAAAGTACCATAGGTAATCCTGAGCACTCGTCGGATAGTATTATTCAGAAATGGCAGGAATTGGTATCTGAATTGAATAGGATAAATAAGTTATCGAGCAATTTTCAAGAGATTGAAAATATTGCTGTTAAAATATCTGAGTCAGGTGCGCCCAAATGGGCAAGGAGCCTTAAAAAGGAGCCACTACTTGAAACTGACGACAACTTGACCCCTGTTGGTTGGTTTGAAACGTGGAAGTGGAATCAACGTAAACAGTATTTGCATGAAATTGATGGGCGTGATCAACTTAAAAAACTTTCAGAAAAAAGATCGTCTCTTGATAATGATTTAAAAAGAACATTCTCTAAACTTGTGCGTCTAAAAACAAATATTGGGCTGCACATGAGTATGACCGAACGTGTTCAAGGTGCGTTGATGCGTTTCGTGTCATCAGTTGCAAAAATCGGGAAAGGCACAGGAAAGAGAGCACCAAGACATCGTAGAGATGCTTACAGGGCAATGCAAGATTGTTATGGCGGTGTTCCTTGCTGGATTATGCCAACTTGGCGTGTGAGTGAAAGCCTGCCCTCAGATTTTGGTTCCTTTGATTTGGTGATTATTGATGAGGCATCACAGTCTGATATTACTGCATTGCCTGCAATATTGAGAGCAAAAAAATTGTTAATTGTAGGCGATGATAAGCAAGTAAGCCCAACCGCAGCTTTTCTAGCTGAGGAGAAAATATTACAACTTAAACATAATTTTCTTAGAGAGCAGCCATTTGCAGAGTTACTTTTGCCTGGTGTTTCTGTCTATGATCTTGCCAATGCGGTATTTCCGGGTCAGCGAATTATGTTGACCGAGCATTTTCGATGTGTAGAACCTATTATTCGATTCAGTATGCAATTCTACAATGAACCGCTTATTCCTCTAAGGATACCAAAATCATCTGAGAAATTAACACCGCCATTGATCGATGTTTATGTTAAGGGTGGTCGTCGTGATGAGAGAAGCAAAATTAATGAGGTAGAAGCTGAGGCTATTATAGCTGAGATAAAAAATCTGGTATCTGATCAAAAATATAACGGGCGTAGCATTGGTGTTGTGTCACTGATAGGGGCGCAGCAGGCTAAATATATTCAAGACCAATTACTTATTGAATTGGGTGAAGATGTGTTTCAAGAATATCGAATCGCTTGTGGTGATGCTGCAACTTTCCAAGGAAAAGAACGTGATATTATGTTCTTATCAATGGTTGTTGGTGGTGCTCAAGGCACTGTAATGAATAAGAGAGATGCAGAACAAAGAATGAATGTAGCCTTATCTAGAGCAAGGGATAGAATGTATCTTTATAGAAGTATTAAAGAATCAGACCTTAGTAATGAATCAGATTTACGCTTAAAAATATTGCGCCATTTTTTGTCACCTATGCCCCAACACGAAAATATTGATAATCCTATTGATTTATGTGATTCGGGTTTTGAAAGAGATGTATATAAACGCCTTATTAAAAAGGGATACAACATTGTACCTCAGATGAAAGTCGGAGCATTTTCAATTGATTTGGTTGTTGAGGGAGAGAATGACCAAAGGTTGGCAATAGAACTAGATGGTGACAAGTACCACCCACCTGAAAAGTGGATGGATGATTGGAAACGACAGCGCACGATGGAAAGAGTTGGCTGGAGGTTTTGGCGGTGTTGGGGCTCAAGCTACACAATAGACCCTGAAGGATGTATTGATGATTTGATAGCTGTATTGAATAGTATGCAAATATTTCCATGTGAAGGTAGCAGTGGGACGAATATCTATACTGAACAACGAGTATATGAAAAAGAATATGATGAACCAGATTATGAGCTGGTGGAGAATTGAAAAAACATAACAAATAACTCCAGCGGACAATTTAAATCGGTACTTGTTTTGCTTTCGAATAAACGTGCCGCTTTGAATTGCCGCTGAGCAAGGCGTTAGCAGGCCAAAATTAGTCTATTCCTAAAGAGATTGAGAAATTAATGAGCATAAAGAAGCTTCAATTGAAGAATGGCTATAAAAGATTCTTTGAATTGACGATAGATCTAGGCAATGAGCCTAAGCGCATAGTTGCATTGGTTGGCCCTAATGGTTGCGGAAAGAGTAGCGTTTTAGATGGAATGCTTTTTCTTAATAACGCTCATCAACCAATTGGAAGTAAAGGTCAAAAGAATCATGAATATCACTCCATGAATAAAACACTTAATTATAATCATGAAAATGTGAATATTGAATTTTCCGAAGGCAACTATCAAAAAGTACGGAGTGAAAGGGCGAATAGTGGAAAGGAAAATACCATTTTTTCTTTTCGTAGCCCTTATAGATACAACAGTAATTTAAAAGTAACTCAGTCGAAAGCAACAAGTGAAATAAGATTAAATAGTTATGGCGCTTCATCAGCATCTGATTTGGATGACAAAATGGAGGAGAACTATCGTCGCCTGTATATTAAGTTCAATAAATATTTGCATGAAACGGACTGTAAGCCTAGCGAAGCTAAAGCGAAAATAATTGGCGATTTAAATGCATCTATATCCAAGTGCATTGACATAGAGATATTTAGTATTGGCGATATTGAAGCTTCGGAAGGCACTCTTTACTTTCAAAAAACTGACCATCCGAATCGATTTGAATTTAATGTACTTTCATCGGGCGAAAAGGAGATCGTGGATATTCTCTTAGATTTATATCTCCGGAAAGATGAGTATTGCGAAACTATATTTTTGTTAGATGAACCAGAGCTACATATAAATACATCAATACAAAAAAATCTTCTTTTAGAAATTAATCGCTTGGTTGGAGATGATTGTCAAATTTGGATTACAACGCATAGCATTGGTTTTTTACGAACGCTCCAAGAAGAATTAAGGGCCGATTGCCAAGTTATTCACTTCAAAAGTGAATACGATTTGGCCTCGAAACCATACACTCTGACTCCTATGAAAGGATCAAAAGCTAGCTGGAAAGACATTTTTTCAATAGCGTTAGATGATTTGGCAAATTTGGTTTGTCCTAAAAGTATAATTTATTGTGAGGGATGAGATAGCCCTGGTAGAAATGGATCTGAGAGAGGATTGGATGCAAATGTCTTCAATAATGTGTTTTCAGAGACCTATCATGACACGCTATTTGTTTCGAGCGGTGGAAATACAGAACTTGATCAAAGAAGTGAAATTGCTATTGCAATATTGAGCAAAGTCTTTTCGGATTTAGATATTTTTGTGTTAAAAGACAGAGATATGGCATCAGGAAAGGATACAAGTGAAAATGATAGACAGGTATACCTTCAAAATAATCCGGATAACCATAGAGTTTTGAAAAGGTGGGAAATCGAAAACTACCTATATGATAAAGAAGTCTTAATTAATTATTGTACTAGAAATAGCTTAGTATTCGATGAAGCTTCATATGACCAGTTTGTCACTGACATAATGAATCAAAATCTTAAGGATGCGACAGGAAGAATTAAGAATTTCTGTAATATTACATCAAGCATTAATGCTGAAAATTTTAAGCTGACACTTTCGGAGTATATTACAGAGGATATGGCAGTTTACAGGGATTTAGTTTCGTGTGTCTTCGAACATGGATAGAAATGGCGCTAAACAAGTCAAATCACGCGGACATGGTAAAGCTGTCACTTTTTTTGTTCCAAAAAAGCCGCCAACTTCACTATGCCGGTGTTTGAAGCGTTAGTTGGATTGATGCTGTGCCTTTTAGGTCGCGTTTAGGTCGCGGGGTCAGGTCTTGCGTTTTGCCCCTGCCTTGCTCTTTCGTTGTAATCATTCCATTCTGGCACGTCTCAATTTAGAACTACGGAAGGAGCCAAGGAATGGACAGACCGCTGCGACTGGAATTTTCCGGTGCGTTGTACCATGTAACGTCCCGCGGAAATCGGCGTGAGATAATTTTTGAATCTGACGATGACCGGCACACCTTTTTGTCAGTTTTCGACGAAGTGTGTGAAACTTTCAACTGGGAATGCCACGCCTACTGTTTAATGGGCAATCACTACCATCTTTTGATTGAAACACCTGATGGCAATCTTTCGAAAGGTATGCGCCAACTTAATGGGGTATATACCCAGCACTTCAATCGAACTCACAGTAGCGGTGATTTGCAACCCAGTTGTCCATATAGCCACGTTTAAGCAGCCTGTTTATTGCGCTCAATTTCCTGCAATTTTCTAGGGTTGAGCGATACGGCTCCGGCGACTTCCCAGTTTCGAGTATCACCAGACCAACGCTTGGGATTCAGACTCTTTGCTCGTTCATAAACCGCTTCACGTTTGGCTAGCAATTCCGCATCAACACCTTGATGCCGTTGTGCGGGCGTGACGAAGTTGATGCCATTGTGCAGGTGCTCCTCGTTGTAGGCCTGCTCGAATAATAGCATCCATTCACGCACCGCTATCAGTGATCTAAAGCCTTTAGCGGGCCACTTCGGGCAGTACTTCAGCGTCTTGAACAACGACTCTGAGTACGGGTCATCGTTGCTCACCCTGGGTCGGCTGTGCGACATCAATATGCCTAGGTCTGCCAGTCGCGCTTTCAGCGTGTAGGACGTCATTGGCGCGCCGTTATCTGAGTGCAGCACCGGTGGATTTTGCCAACATCGCGCGCGCAACAGAGCTCGATCAATGAGCTTTTTGGCAAGCTCGCCGGACTCTGCTTCGTAGATTTCCCAAGCCACGATTTTGCGGCTGTAGATGTCCATAATCAGGTACAGATACCAGTGCTGACCGCGCACCTCTGAAGGACAGTAACTGATGTTCCAGCTCCACACCTGGTTCGGGCCTGTGGCGGTAAAGCTGGTAGGCTCAAGGACCTTGCGCGGCGGTTTCATGCGGCCCCGGTGATTCAATTGTTGGTGCTTCTTGAGTACCCTGTAGAATGAGGACTCAGACGCCAGGTACAACCCTTTATCAGCCAGTCGAGGCACGATCTGGGACGGTGGCAAGCTCTGATACTCCCGCTCATTGCAGGTATCCAGAATGGCCGCTTCTTCAGCGTGAGTGAGTTGATGTGGTTGCACAACGCGCTCCGCTTGCGGGCGTTGATCTTCCGCCACAGCGTCATTAGCCTGTCGCCAGCGCTTCAACGTGCGCTGACTCAGCTCCATCAAGTCGGCCGCCTTGTACCGGGCTGCGCCACTGGCGACAGCTTCGTCATAGTCATTTAAAAGCCTTGTACGTTCGGTCAGCGGTGTTAGTTGTCCTCGCTGTCCGGGTCCTCGCCGTACAAGGCTTCGAGCTTTTTTGACAGCACCAACAATAAGGTCGTTTCTGCCAGAACCCGATCCTTACGGCGCACTTCCGCTTGCAGCTTCTTGATGGTTTTGCGGGCATCACGCTGCTGTTTCTGAGCGGCTTTCTCTTGCCCTTCTTGCAGACCGGCCCCGTGAAGACAAGCCTCTTTCCAGCGCTGCACCTGCTCGGCATAAAGACCTTTCTGGCGGCAATACGCACCCAGTTCCGCTTCAGACATAGACGCCGTTTCGATCACGACGGCCAACTTGGCATCAGGAGACCAATCGTCTCCAGCATTACGATAACCCGGCACAGGCACTCCTTGTTGTCGACACTGTTTTAACCAACTATACAGAGTCACATCCGATATGCCTTCCTCTGCCGCCACCTGCACCACACTGCGGTTCTGCGGTGGCAACAGTTTCTTCAACACGGCCGCTTTTCGTTCCTTGGAATAACGTGGCATGACTGCTCTCATACCGCCCAATCTGCTATGAATTTAGGCAGAGTCGTAGACTACTATGGACAGGCACAACATAGCCTGACCTGATCTAAAAAGCCCGGAGGTTCTGCATTCGGGGCTTTGCTTTTTCTGACGCGGGTATTCCGGGTTTATTTCCAAGCGTGTGTGTGAAAAATGAACAATCTTGTCCAGTAGCGCTGTGTACCAGACACGCCAAAACTCCGGCAAATCTGCCAGATTAGAAAGTGTTACTCAGAGGGGAGGGAAGCGCTCAGGCTGCCTGTCGTCGGCGGCTCTGTCGGTAATCCTGATAGGTATCCTCAAACCTAGTACACTGTACATCTTAATAGTTCGCAATTAATAGCATTTTGCTATACTCGTTCTCAACCATCAATTGAGGATTGAGGACGACGATATGGCACCACGTTACAAGGTGACACTGACAAAAGAAGAACGAAAAGAATTGGAGGCAATTTCAACGAAGGGCAAAAGGGCCGCCCGAACCGTTTTATCTGCCCGCGCATTGCTACTGCTTGATGCTGGAGAATATGGGCCTAAATGGGTTGTTGCAAGAGTTGCTGAAGCCTTAGGGCGAACGACTCGAAGTCTCGAACATTTAAAAAAAAGATTTGTTGAAGAGGGTCTCACCGCAGCCATCGAACGGAAGAAACGCGAAACACCTCCCCGAGAAATTCTGTTTGGGGGTGAGTTTGAAGCCCGGCTTTTGGCATTGGCGTGTTCACAAGCGCCGGAAGGCCGAAAGCGTTGGACCGTACGGTTACTGGCTGAGAAAGTGGTGGAATTGGAAATAGCACCGAGTGTTTCCCCCATGACGGTATGTAACACTCTAAAAAAAATGAACTTAAGCCTCACCTGAGCAAATACTGGAAAATACCACCGGATGAGAATGCCGCTTTTGTAGCGGCGATGGAGGACGTTCTTGATATCTATTCACGGCCATATGATCCGAAATTTCCGGTGGTCTGTATGGACGAATCGAGCATGCAGTTAATTGGCGAGGTTCATGAACCTATTCCAGCAGCTCCTGGGCACCCTGTTTTGATGGATGATGAATATGTTCGTAAAGGAGTCGCAAACATATTTATTGAGGTAGAACCACTTGGAGGGCGGCGGAAAGTAAAAATTACTACAACACGAAAGCGAATTGACTGGGCCTTTTTTACCAAGGAAATGCTGGAAGAGCGTTACCCAGATGCGGAAAAAGTTATTTTTATTATGGACAATTTGAATACACACAATATGGCTTCGTTATACACGGCTTTCCCACCTGAAAAAGCCAAACGTTTGGCTGACCGGCTTGAGATACATTACACTCCAAAACATGGGAGTTGGCTGAACATTGCAGAGATAGAACTCAGTGTTTTGAAACGACAATGTCTTGCAGGACGAATTGATTGTATTGAAAAGATGCGAACTAAAGTGGCTGCATGGAATACAGACAGGAACAACCGACAAACCAATGTGGACTGGCAATTCGGTACAAATGATGCAAGACGCAAGTTAAAGCGTTTATATCCGAAGTTTTAAACTATACAGTGTACTAG